>Ga0307515_10017636_pt1 | contig 12988 bp, 8 predicted proteins | sample 17_EM_MG_FD_194513 | JGI IMG/M metagenome (GOLD analysis project Ga0307515, IMG submission 194513) | Populus trichocarpa ectomycorrhiza microbial communities from riparian zone in the Pacific Northwest, United States - 17_EM | ecosystem: Host-associated > Plants > Roots > Unclassified | place...
GGATTTTGATATTTTCTCTCTTTTATACACTATCTATCCGTTTAGTGAACTGATAAACAAAGAAAAGAAAAGAAAAGAAGAAGGTGTTGGGTAGCTCCTTCTCTCCCTCTCTCTGAAATTCTCGCCCTTTTCTTTTTTCTTTTTTTTAATTTTTTTCCTTAAAGATTAGAATACAGTGGTATTTGTATCATCAATTATTTTTCCAGTTCTAGTGCTAATATTGATATGATAATAATTAAAATTTGTTGTCTTGTCATTTGTTTTTGGTGATATTCACAAACGTTGACTTGATGATTAGCCAAAATTTTCTGTTTCAATTTTTCTTTTTAGTATTTAACACATTATGTCTGTTTAATTAAAATAATTTTTTTTAAAAATATATTTTTGCAGGTCTAATTTCTATGGAAATGAGGAATTAAATAAGCACAAGAGAAGAGAAGAGAAGAGAAGAGAAGAGAAGAGAAGAGAAGATGGGATTTGAAGCATTGGATTGGTACTGCAAACCAGTGAGAGATGGGGTGTGGACTAAAGCAGTGCAAAATGCATTTGGTGCGTACACACCTTGTGCCACTGACACTCTGGTGGTCTCCCTTTCTTATCTTGTTCTCATGGCACTTTGCTTCTATAAAATCTGGCTTACCAAGAAAGACTTCAAGCTCCAAAGATTCTGTTTGAGGTCTAAGTGGTATGCCTATTTGCTGGCTCTGCTTGCTCTTTATTCCACCGCCGAGCCCTTGTACAGATTGGTCATGGGTATTTCGGTTCTCAATTTAGATGGACAGACAGGCCTTGCTCCATTTGAGGTTTGCTTCTCTTCTTTTGCCTTTTCACTTATTTTTTTTATTCATCTGGATAAACAATGGCATTATTTTAAATCTTAGTGTCTTAATTTATATCGTGGAAAATTTTGTGTGGCTCAACTCTCATACATGATAAAGAAAAGAGGATGAAAACTATGATGGCCGGGCCTTGGAATTTAGATTACTTTTGGGATAATAAAAGGCATCCCATTTCTCCTTTGGAGGTTATTTTCCATGCTTTTGGCACCCCCATGTAAAAAAGTATCAAGAAGCACCTCTAAGTATACAACCCAAAACTGCTTTACAAGAACACCTTTGTCTGCATTGCAATAATAACTGAAATGGATTGCAAAAATGTAGTTTCAGCTTGCAAACTTCATATTTATTACTGTAAGTTGCGATAATTAGACTCAAAAAACCATTAAATCCTTTTTTTTTTCTTCTTTTTAATCCTATGCCCTAGGCCACAATCACAGGTTAAAAAAACAGGAATTTAATTTCCCTTTGGTATTTTCAGCCCAAGTCAACAACAACAATATTATGACGCTTTTCCGATTTTTTCTTAGTGTATGCCTCTGCCATGATGTGTTTTCAGCCAGTCTGTATTTGGTTTCGTGTTCTTTTTAGTACGCAACTGTATCCTTGGTCTCATGCTGTTTCTCCTTTCTCAAGTAAATTTTTTCTGGTTTATTTTTCTTATACATTTGATTAGCAGTAGCATGTACATTTAAATCATCACTAGATTAAGAGTGGGTGAGGTTAATTAGCAGACGTAAGGTATGATCCTACTTTGGTAAGCTAAAGATGATGTTCATAGTCAAATAATATTCATTTCATCTTCTTGTCGACAGATTGTTTCCTTGATTATTGAGGCCCTTGCTTGGTGCTCCTTGCTGGTTATGATTGTTGTAGAAATTAAAGTCTATATTCGTGAATTTCGATGGTTTGTTCGATTCGGGGTCATTTATACTTTGGTGGGTGATGCAGTGATGCTCAATCTTATCCTCACAGTAAAGGAGTTCTATAACAAGTTTGTATTTCTAATTTATAGGTGCTTTTAGTTTATACATTTGATTGGGAAAAGGCAAACTCACAATTTTAGTTGTTTTTGCAGTGCTGTGCTGCATCTATACATTAGTGAGGTCATTGTTCAGGTTTGCTTCTTTTTACCTCTTCTATCCTCAAGTTCGAAGGATACTCCTGTTTTTGGTTCCCCATATCCTTCTAATATTTACTTGGGCTCTTAAGTGCTAAGCTGGTAACTAGTCGGATGCCCCCATGATGTGTGGTTGGTCCAATCTTACACTTCACCATGCTTTCTGCTAATTCATGTAATTATTTTTATTTTTATTATTCTCTCCATGTCAGACAGGAATTGTATCAAAACATGATGCCTGTAAAAGATATGTAATTGAAGTTTTAATCCATCTGACTCAAACCCTATTCAAAATTTAAATTGCTTAGTTAGTACCTCAAACTCGTTTCATAATACACCTATTAGATCCAGAAATAACAATTCAACCCAATTAAACACTTCAGAGTCTCTTCAACCCTAATTCAACATTATAAAGTTTATTGATTGAAATGAATTAAAAAATTTCACATCATTAAGCATGAAAAGGAAAAAGCAACATAATAATTTCAAAGTATGTGTATAAAATATATTCCACAAAATTGTTGATGCATATTCAATTTAAATTCTTATTTGATTTCAACTTTTGAAAGAAATATTAAAAATTACATCATATGATTTCATAATTTGATCAAGAAATCGCTTACTTGAAAAATAATAAGGGTGTTGATGACACAATTTAACTCTTGTATTTTCGTAACTTTCTAAACAATTTAAGGAATTTGATTAGGGTGGATCCAGTATTAGAGGCAATTTTTTCCTCATCTTACACTTACAAATATGCAATATATATGTTAAACTAAGCCTTATAACATGCACCTGCACTTGGTATAACTAAAAACTATTAACAACAATGAAATTTTGATTTAAAGTTTGTGGTTCAAAATTTTCTATTATTTTCTCTTTATTCAACATAATGTTAATGTTTTGAAGCTTTTTTTTTGAACACATATGACCAAAACATCGCTTTATATTTGATAAGGAGAATTGACTAATATCTAGGTCCATAACACATTTGGCTATATCTCCATGTGTCTGCATCACATAATTTCATGAGAACTGTATCAGTTTTACTAGCGTATAAAGTTATAGTTAAGAGTAGCTGTCCTAAGTTGCCCCTTGTGGTGTTTCCATATATCTGGCACCTCTAACCAAAGTTGGGCTTGTTAAGTGACACCAGGTAACATATGAAAAAGATGGAATAAAATAGGGAGAAGGGGAGTTCAAGAAGGGAAGATGAAATATAAGAATAGATAAGGGACAAATTAGAAGAAATATCAGTAAGTAGAAATATAGTAGCTGCAATTTTCAACAATCATTCAAGGACCATTTTAAAACATGATGATAATTGATCTTACATAGGCACCAAAATGTATCTGTAAATTGAAATTGGATTATTAGTAGTAAACAAAAAGCTGGATTTGACTACTACCAGTAGGCATTAAGATACGTTCCTAATTAGAGCTACTTTAATATTAAATAGGAATTGTGATTGAATTCCTAAAATCTCTAATAACAAATGGAAATTCCAAATAAACTAAAAGGAAAATAGCAATTCAAAATCTTTGGGTGGTTCTCCATCAATAGCTTCAAGATGGTATTAGACATGGCTTATGGCGACCAATATGGCCTCTAAAATTTTAAAATTCATATGTTTAAGAATTTCTCCATTGTTGGTTCTCTGTTAAGAAAGTTTTGTTGGATGAGTTTTTTTTAGCCCAGCCTTGCTATGGAATGCAATTTGGAGCTAATAATTTTAGAGCTTGTTGAACATCTAGATGTGACATGATATACTTGTTAACTATTTATGCTTGGTTATTATTGACGCAATTTGAATCTATGTCATATTGTGATCAAGATCACCAAATTTGTTGCACAACTTGTATTTATTCTGCTGGAAATGGGTGAAGGTGGTGATTTACAATATTCGGGGATGCAAAAGTTTAGGGTAGAATGTGATTCACAATCCTTGGGTTTCTGAGTCAGTTACTTTTCTCTTCATAAGCAGGCTTCCAACTTGAATTAAATTGTGTAGACATATTTGGTTCTAATATAAAAGTCTTGTTTTGGTTAGGGCTTGTTTGGAATACTACTACTTGTGTATGTTCCTGACTTGGATCCTTATCCTGGTTACACTCCAATGCAAATTGAATCTGTTGATGATGCTGAATATGAAGAGTTACCTGGAGGAGAGTACATATGTCCTGAGAGGCACGCCAACATAATTTCCAGTATGTATATTTTGTAACTTGTTATCGTGTATCATTTACAAACTCTCTAGTGGCGTTGCCAATTGTCAAAGACATCAATCATTAATTGTTGAACATTAGGTTATGTCCATTGCTGTGGTAATTGGTATGCTTGATGGATGAGCTCCTAATATGTGTTCTCCATTTGTCTTTAGACCTTTTTTTTTATTTATTTAAGTTAGTTGCTCCATGTTTAATCTACTTTGGTTATTTCTGTTAAATGGTTTGCTTCCTCAATTAAAATGATTTTGTTTTTACACATGTAACTTGATAACGAAAAATTTTGATTAAATTTTTTGAACATGTTTGGGAGAGATAACAAGTGTAATAAATGCATTAGTTGACCAAAAGATCACCCTAAAATTATATCTCATGGCTGTTGAGAACAAATCGAATCTAACAGTTTTATTCCTCAATCTTTCTTACATGCTCCAATGGAACCAAGAGGTCCAAAATTCTAGTTATTTGGTTGTAACTAAAAAATATGGACATTTGTGAATTCAATGTGAAATTTGTTATGGTTTTTTTTGTAAGTAATTCTTATATAGATTTAAAGAATTTATGGGGAAAGAAACAACAGAAATCATCTATGGGCGAAAATTGAGCCACACTAGTATCCTGAACAACCTAATTGAAATGTTATGGAGTTATTTTAGATTGGTTCTGTAATCTTTTTCACACCTTTCATCCATTACATGCTAATTCAGGCATGGTGCAAAGGTTATTCATGGTCTTCTTTAGAATAAACTGCATTTTGTGTAACTGTTTATCTTCTAAATCTGCTATTTCATTTTTCATTTGCTAGAAATTGTTTTTGGATGGATGAGTCCCCTTATGAAGCTAGGATATAGGAGACCCATCACCGAGAAGGATGTTTGGAAATTGGATACGTGGGATCGCACTGAAACTCTTAATGATAGGTGCGTTGCCTCAAGTTGCTAAGATACAATACATATCAATGTTTGTGTCATTATTTAAATTGCTTGGTTTACATTACATTTGTTGCTGAAAATCTTATGCATATCAAATTTCATGCTATCTGTTTTGTTGACTCTGCAGGTTCCAAAAATGTTGGGCTGAGGAATTAAGAAAACCAAAACCATGGCTGTTGAGGGCATTAAATAGTAGCCTTGGAGGGAGGTAAACATAGTGAAACTGAAGTAGGGTTTGTTTGTTCTATTTATTTATTTACATAGTTATATGGTGAAGTCTAAAATGTATTTACATGTTCTTGTCATGGATACATTTCATTCATTTCTCTTATATAAAGAGATGCAGCTATGAAAACTAACCATAGTGGTAGAGTATATAAGATAAATCACAAGAATTCCATCTAGAAAACGAACATCATAGAACATTGATTGTGACAAAATATGTCACGGTTAGAGTTAAAAGTTGGTCAATTGTAAAACTCAATCATTTTTTTAATCATATTTCTATTTTGATCAGCTACTTGTAGCCATTATTGCAATGACTGTTAATGCACCCTAACAGTGTTGTCTCAAACTTGATTATTCTAGGTGTCAAGTGTCCTATGCTGAGCGTTTCTCTCTCTCTTTTTTTAGTATATTGTTGTTTTTGTACCTTTTGGCTCGACGATTAGTCATATGATGGAAGACAAGTCTAGGGGAAAGTTTGCAGTCGGCTGTGATTAGAGTTTAAGTTTTATAATAAGGTGTTTAGGGCTTTGGAAACTGAAAACAGGTCTGCAACTATTAGGAATTGAAGGAAAATAAAATAAAAACTACTAGCCTGACACTAGTAGATTCAGGGAATCACTCCTTGAATAAAACCTAAGCCTAACATCCATGGTTTAAGGAATCACTTTTTAATCAAAGCATCATAGTCTCCAAGTAAAAGGCTCCACTTTATTCATAATAATTCTTTGATAATGATATTAAATTCCACGAACATATTTTTAGGCTTGAGTTATTCCTATTACTAACTAGGCTTTTATTCTTAAATAAGATACGCAAATATTCCTACTTGACTGGTAAAGAGAGATAAGAAATTAACTCTTTCATTTAAAAAGGTACTTTGTACTTCCTAAACAACTAGCAAATATTCCTCTTCACAGGAAATTTACTGAAATTTAGCCCATGTTCCATTGAATGTGAGGGTGCATGAATAAGGAATTTCTCTACGTTGCAATTGATTAACCAGCTCTTTGTGTTTGATAGTACCATTTTAAAATTGCATAGATGTTATGCTATTATATACACATAAGCACATGAATGATTCAATGAAAGCTCAACTAATTTGGGCATATTCACTAAGGAATTTTCTATGCAGCAAATGATTGGCCAATGGCTATCTGCCATGTCTTATATTGAAGACCAACAATTTTCATAGTAAACCTTTTATCATCTTTCGGAATGTACGTGCATTGATCATGTAATGTTGATCTACTCATTCTTGATCCAGTGGATTTAATTAATTTTCCTTGTTGGGATTAGATGTTTATATTTTCTACATGCATGTCATACATGTCTTAGAAGCATCATTGTTGTTATCATATACCAGTGCTAAAAAGTCCCCATCAGTACTTGTGATATATATATATATATATGAATCTAATTGATTTCATCCTTTGCTGTTTTCTAGGTTTTGGTGGGGAGGCTTCTGGAAGGTAATGGACTACCCTTTTGACATTAAACTTATGTTATAATTTGGTTATTGGGTTAAAAGCTCAAAATTCATGTATGTATCATTTCATGAGAAGTGATTTAGATTGATTTGTTTGAATCTGTGTTTGTAAATTCCTAAGGTAGGTATAGGTATGACCATTTTTTTTGGTAATCTATATAGGTGCATGCATTATAAATTTTTGAAATATGCATACTCTGTATTGGGTGGTTCTATCAAATCCATAGTTGGTAACATTTTTTAAATGAATTGTAGATGTTCTAATGTTTTGTCTGCTAATATAGCCATAGTTCTTGTCATTGGTGAAAAAGTTTACATTTTCTATAGCGCTAATGAAGGCTCTAGCTCTTGGCCTTTTCTTTGTTGCTTGCTAACTCTGTCTTGCTGCTTAGTCTGAGGCTTTGTAAATTTAGTTAAAGGAAAGGAGAAGAATTTGTAGATCTTCTACATCTATAAATGTATTCTCTTTAAGGCGAATCCATATGAACATCCCCTGAGTGATTGCTACTCATGTGTAATGTAATCAATGATAATAGAGAGCTTTGAGGAAAAACTTGCTTTCTCTTGGTGGAGAATTTCCATTATATAGAAAGAGTACAAGTAGTACAAACTGATTTTTAGCCTTTAGATGTGCAAAACTACAATTTACAAAACAGTCTACTGGTAGCCCACAATATCCTAATTAAAGGAAAGATTTACAACAAAGAAATTAGTTTTGCAAGTTTATAATCTGTTGGTTATAAATGTCCAACTAATAGCTGTCAATTTGAGGAAAACTTTCTTCTGACATCCCCCTTGAATTGATGTTGGTAAATCATAAAGCATCAATTTGCTAACAAGGAAATGATGGTGCTGATGTGTAATGGATTTGGTGAAGATACCATCAATCTGTAGAGTAGTGGAGATGTGTGGAAGAGTAATAATTTTTCAGTTAAAGGCCTCTCAAATAGAGTGACAATCAACCTCTATATGTTTCAGGCACTTGTGATAAACAGGGTTGGCATTGATTTGGATGGCGTTGGTGTTGTCAATATGTAGTGGAGTAGGGTGATCATGGGAGAAACCAAGCTTTGTGAGGAGACCACGTAGCCAGATGATCTCGGAACAAGCAGCAAACATGATGCGATACTCAACCTTAGTGGATGACTTGGAGATGCAATCCTACTTGCATTTCCATGAGTGACGCGGTGTATAATGTGCATAAAAACTAGGGTTCCTCAACCCCAAATATTTTACAGTCCAAAACTATAGAGAAAAACACTAGGGTTCCTCAAGCCCTAAAGGTACAACCTTTAATTGTAGAGAAAACTCTGAAAGGTTTATTTTACTAATCTTCATTAAAAACCACTTATTACAGTTCTTAAAGGTTGCTTATATACCAATAAAAAGTCCTAAACAATACTGGAAAAATAATAAATGAGTCTTAATCTAACCAGGAAAAAGAATCCTAAATCAATTAGGAAAAAAAAAAAATTCCGTACAAATTTTTTTGTCCTTTTGGCGCTGCATATAATATAGATAAAAACCAAGGTTCCTTAATCCCTAAAATCTTACAGCCCAAAACTGTAGAGGAAGAAACTAGGGTTTCTCAAGCCGGTCACCACCCTTAATTGTGGATAAAACTTTGAAAGGTTTAACTTATTAATCTTCAATAAAAACCACTTATTACGACTCTTCTAGGTTGCTTATATATTAGTAAAATGCCCTAAATAAAGCTGGAAAAATAATAAAAGAGTTCTAATCTAATTAGAAAAAAGAATCCTAAATCAATTACGAAAATAAAGACAATTTCGCATGATAATTTCCGTCCTTTATTTGGAGACCTTCTCAATTTCTAATCATCATGAAAATTTAATTCAATAAAAAACAGGGCCTTCAGAATATTCTGTCAAAATTTTAGCTCAATCCAATGGTCATATCAAAAGTTCTATTCGATTTACCAAACCATGTCTTGGACTTTTTTCAAACCCATCAAAACCTAGAAAACGTTAGCAATTAAGGAAATATTTCAATAAACTAGCAATTCCAAGAAACAAACACCATCCAGTAGTGGATTTCCTAGTTTTTGGGCAACCTGCCCAATCAACATCATAGCAGAGGCTTGTAACTGGGGTGAAGAACTAGTAGGGAAGAATTAGTGATTACTAGGTGTGCCAAATATGTATCGAATGATGCGGCGGACACCATCTAGATTGTTTGTGAGTTGTGCTAACTAAACCCAATCCTCAATATACTTGTTCTGATTCAAGACAATACCTTGAGGCTGATGATGCATTGCTAACTCCAAGAAATAGGTGAGTTGCCCAAGGTCTTTCACGTGGAAAGTAGTATTCAACAATTTCCAAATCTCTGAGATGGTTGTTATATAAGAACTAGTGACAATAATGTCGTTCATATAAACAAGGAGGATGACTATCCCGTTAGGTGTCTTCTGTAGAAATAGAGAGGAGTCATATTGATTCTGAATGAATGAAAAGCCAAGGATAGTGGTTTGAAATTTCTCAAATCATGTTCTTGGTGCTTGTTTCAAACCATATAGAGAACGGTTTAGTTGGCACACATTAGTAGCTGGTGAAGTGGATATACCAGAGGGAAGTTTCATGTAAACTTCCTAGAATTGAGAAGCGGCAAGGGCTCTAATTGTATGGCCTTGAAATTTCTCAAGGCCATACTTTTGCTTGTTGCCAAGAACCACTAATTGAGCCTTGTAACAATCTACGAAGCCATCAGAACAAAGCTTAATAGAAAACACCCATTTACTCCCAATGTGTTTCACAGATAGGGGACATGGAACAACATTCCAGGTGCGGTTGTCGTCAAGTACTAGAATTTCTGTTTCAAAGTGTGAGCTTCAAATGGTCATACTTGATTTGATGCTTGTGTCGTAATAGCCTTGCTTGAAACGTGAACCATTAACTTCAAATTGTGTGCTGTCGAAGCTCTTGTTTGATTCTTGCATTCTTCAATGAAAATTTGAACTTTTACTAGCTTAAAAGTTTTTATTTTGTTTTTCATTCTACCTTGAGAAGAGCATCTGTCATTTACATGATCAACTTAAACATGAATGTTTTGTGTTTTTCCTTGTTGGGTATCATTTTGTGAAATATGCAAGAACACAAAGTTCAAGTGTGATGGTAAAGTGAATATTTTTTTGTATGATGTTAAAATTTACCGTTAATTTTAGTTTTTACAAATAGGAGAAATCCTTGATGATGTTTCCCAATTTGTTGGGCCGACATAGTTGACATATTTGTTCATCTATTGATCACTTGTAGATTGGCAATGATGCTTCCCAATTTGTTGGGCCACTCGTCTTGAACCAACTCTTAAAGGTTAGCTCCTCCTTTGTCTATACTTTATTGGATAAGTGATCTGGCTTCTTTTTTTCTCCTCCATGAAGTTAAACTGAATGGTTCCTTTTCATTTGCAGACAAATCAAACATGCATTTTAGTTTTTCTCATTGGTTTAAACTTTTCATCAATTCCATTTGAATGAATCATTTAATGTTAGTTTTGTGTGAGGAAAAATGATGTTATGTGGAGAGCTGGTGTTCGCATCTTGTGTACATCTATTTTTATGATCGTGAGGTGTTCTTTATCACATCACGGGAGTCTGGCTAGCTTTAAAAGTTTGATATTTGTAAGAATGCTAAATTTGGCTATCCTCTTAATAGAGGATCGGTAGGTAATATTGTCTTGACATAACTACAATGTGCTTGTGTGTGTTGCGGGGAAGGATTTTTACACTTCTCCAATGCAACATGTGATTATCTTACTGATTTTTCGTATGATTTTTAATTGTATTATTTTTTAACCACCTGCAGTCTATGCAAGAAGGTGATCCGGCTTGGATTGGTTATGTCTATGCTTTCTCAATTTTTGCTGGAGTGGTATGATCTCTTTTAATCAATGTTGAGTTGAACATTCTGATTTTTATTTTCATAATGCATGCTGCTTTTGATAACTTGAAATGCCATGCATTTTTGTAGTGAAGAGTTTGACTAGAATTGCCTACAACTTTGATGAGACTCGTGACATTAGGAGGGCTCATGAATCAACAAATAGAAAAGTTTGCATGATTGTTGTAGAAATTTGTTGTTTTATATCTCGATGATAGTCCTCTGCCTTAGCCCTTACTAAGTTATACTGCTCCCCCATTCATTTGGAAAGTTAGAGCATCTCCTGCTATTAGAATAGAGGCATTAAATAATGCAATAATTTTATTTTTTGATACAAGTAGTGAAATAGTATCTACAAGCGTTTACTCTGTCAAAAAACAAGGTTTTCCTTTTATGTTATTTCCCCCAAGCTTTGGAGGTTTTTTAGCTAATTTTTATGAAAAATTATCAGAACTCTGGCAAGGTATTTAATAGTATCATGACGAAATTGAATTATGAAATAGAACTCCTTTTGTTCCATAATGTGTGGCCATGTTTTGTTTTTGTAACTTTGTAAGGAGACATTATTTGCTAATTTTATTTAAAATGGTTGTGTTACTGTTCACAATATAAAGGGAAAATTTGGAAACATAGATATTGCAAGGTACTATATTTGGAAGTGGACACTTAAATTGGGACATGTTACAGGACTAGTGGCCACTTATCATGGGGCTGAGTATAATTAACATTGTGATTAGAAATGGTCAATGTTGCTTTTGTTGTCATGTAAGAAGAATAGTTTTTTCTTCATATGATTTCTTATCTTTATCATTTGGGGATGGCTTGGTTAGCTCTAGCTCATGCATTTGAAAGTTAACTTGAGATTTATTTCATATAATAAGAAATCTAACAAAGGGAATAGGGAGGAATACAATATGGAAAATGAACTGATGCCCTTATTCAATCCAAATAGTTTAAAATTGGACATTACTTCCACTTGCATATCCCTGTCAAATTGTCACCATGCTCTTGATTTTATTAATGGATTATCAATAAGAACTAAGAATCTCTTATCTGGGGTAATCTTATCCAGGTATTCGGTGTGTTATGTGAAGCACAGTATTTTCAGAATGTCATGCGTGTTGGTTACCGCCTGAGAGCAACTTTGGTAATTTCATTTTCTTGCTCTGACCTTTTGATGCATGCAGTTTATGCTTTTTTATTTTTGGATGTGGTGTCATGAAAGACAACTAAACAGCATCGCCATTTTACTGCCATGCAACTCTTTCTTGCCTCCAATTAATTGGTGGAGGCAAATGGTAGCAGGAGTGTAAGTGTGGTTTGAAGAGAAAAATCGGTCACTTATTCAAGAGCTAACCCTGCATTATTTGTTCTCATTGGTCATGCCTGACCTGAAGGTTTAGACATGATTTATCTGTGTGACCAATGCTTTTTAGGTTGCTGCTGTGTTTCGAAAATCTCTAAGGCTGACCCACGAAGGTCGGCGGAAGTTTGCATCTGGAAAAATAACCAACTTGATGACAACTGATGCTGAAGCACTTCAGGTGTGCTTGCTCAGTATCTCTTTTGTGTGCATATATAATGTTCTTGATTGTTGGATATTACTGCATGTGCTTTCATAATCTGACATGGAATGGTGGGTTTAAGATTCTGTGTTAGAGCAATCCCATGTCAAAAATTCATGTAGTGCACTATTTATCTATTGTGCCTGTGCGCGCCTATACCTATATTTACAACAAAAAAAAAATAAAAATAAAGAAAGAAAAAGCGGTTGCTGTTCAATTATAACCCTGTTGATGTAGGTTTTGAGAAGGAGATTATGATTAATGTTTTAATCTTTGACAATTTTGTGAAAGTGGCTGTTTTGAAGCCTGAGAACACATAAGTGTGTGAATACATCTTGTTAATGTTTGTAAAGGAGAACCAGTAACCTAAATACTCAAAAACTACTAAGGAGCCTGTCAATATTAATACCTGTAACACATCCCTTCATGTGCAAACTTGTTTGGACTTTGCATGAAGACAGAGACAGATATAGGTTCTTGGGTTTGAGGGTTGGAGTGTGAAGCTTATTCTGAGGGGCTGTTATGTAAAAATGAAAAATGAGGAGCATTGTAGGTTCCTGGAAGGAATGAGGCTGAAGTTTAAAACTTATAGTTTGAGGTAGGCATTATGCAAAAACGATGATGTTTCAGGATCCTTAAAAGAAGGTTCTTTTACCCAACTTAGGTTTGTCCACCCCTGGCTCCTATATCCATCCCT
>Ga0307515_10017637_pt1 | contig 12987 bp, 9 predicted proteins | sample 17_EM_MG_FD_194513 | JGI IMG/M metagenome (GOLD analysis project Ga0307515, IMG submission 194513) | Populus trichocarpa ectomycorrhiza microbial communities from riparian zone in the Pacific Northwest, United States - 17_EM | ecosystem: Host-associated > Plants > Roots > Unclassified | place...
GAATTAGTTTTTATTTCATACTTTATTCGAATGGTCAACATTGTTGATTAAAACATAAATGTCCAAACTCGAACTTACCAACCCCACCAAGAGATACGATATGTCTTGTCTAAATAAATAAGAGAAGACATGAGAGATTGCGATCTTAACTCTCTAAGCTTAGGTTCCATTTGCAAAATGGACTGAACGCACGGAGGAAATCCCTCGTTACCTCCCATTTCCTGGCCTCTTATGGAATGAGGTATTGGATTTATTCCAATCCGCTCCACCCAAATATTGGGCCGGACGGAAAGCTTCTTCTTCCTCTTTTTTTTTTCTTATAAATATCTTATAGTATTTCATTAAAAAAAAAACTAAATTTAAGCTTTCGGTTTTGGTTTCGGGGTGTTTGGATCTTTTCATCTGGTTTAGTTGGTTTAGTGATTATTAGAATATTGTTTGGAGATGTATGTGTTTTTTTTACTTTCTTAACACAGTAAAACTACTCGTTTACTCTAAGAGTCAATAAAATTTAGAACCGTTAAATAAGAGCTTTCTTGACTTTTTATAATATTCGTAACGGTAAAAATAATTTCTTGTCCTCAAGATTAAAAAAAGGATGGGTTGTTGGATAATTATATTTCAGGTTTTCTCAATTTTCATGTACAGTAAAATAACATTTTTATCCTAAAAAAAAAATTAGAAATGTTAGCACCTGGTCAAGTATTCTGATATACTCTCTGTAGATAAAGGGTCTGTTTGGAATTATAGTAGCGGTGACGGTTCAAAATATTTTTCATTTAAAGATGCATCAAAATAAAAAAAAATTATTTTTAACATTAACATATCAAAACTTTAAATGTCAATTATATCACTCAGATATTATTGATGATGGCATTCGAAGAAATTTATCATTAAAACATTTCGTTAAATGTCTGGCATGATGATGCCAAGTAAATCCCTCTCGCACCAATGATTTAGAGAGAAATAAGGGTGGTAATATATATATACACACACATAGCTCAAACCCAACAAAACTTCAGGTCGATAGTATGTTGAAATTCATTAAACAAATTGGTTCAGCTTAGCACAATGCATTACAACCCAGAGACAACCATTTGGGCCTTAAACTTGTATACAGATTTTGCTAGAGCCTCACTCGAGAGAGGTTTTTCTCATCAAGTCAAAGCAAGACTCCGTTTTTGTCAGCTATCCTCTCCATAGTGTCCAAGCAAATCTTTCTCGGGTTATCCCTTTGAGCTTATTTCATCAGTCTAATAGAATTGGTCCTTTTACATCAGGGGAAATAGTATGACCATATCTGCTGGGTCAGAATTCATGAAAAATCGTCACGAAAACGGATTTTATTTTTAAAATAACAGTGTGATCATGTTCCGCTTCATAAATACAATATTTATTAAATATTATTATTTATAAATACAATAAGATAATTATCGCATCTTAAAATAACAACATTTAGTAAATATCATGCTTCTGAAATGTAGCATAGTCAAACTACAATCTTCAACCTCAGCTGATTGGATCCAATTGTATTAATCTATCGACCGTTTTATATAAAAATCATAAATTTATAAAGTTTTTCTTTCAAATATGTTTTATGAGTCAAAATTATCTTTATTCAACTTGTAAACTCAAAAATAGACTCCAATGAAAATCTTAAAAAGTTATTGTTCGATGTAATAGTAAGTGATTCTGAGCAGTCAAGTATAAGTCATTCATATTTAAATAAAAATCTACTCCAAATAGATTACGTGAATGGTCTAGCAAATGCATTTATAGATCAGCAAGATAAGTTTAAGTCCAAGAAAAGATCTGGTCACACCATATAGAATAATAGTTCATAAATATTATAAATTTGAATCCAACTGTTAGATCGCACTTAATTTTTTCCAAGAGTTTCCATAAGCCATTTTCTCTATAGTAGTCACTGTATCACTACACAGACCATTAAATTTTTAAATATAAAAAATTTCACCGAAACCTATACATTTAAAAGTTTTATGACTTTCCTTGTTATTTTCAGAACCGGTCAACCAATTAAATAAAAAATAACATAATTTAACAACTTGTATCCGTGCTATTTTACCAAAGCTTTTTGTTACTATATCAATTCTTTAATTTTTTTAATTTTGTATGCTAATAGCACAATTTCTCCAACGAAAACATCATTATGATTTGTTTAGCCATAGGGTAAAAACCCATTCGCTCAGTGATGAGTTGGTATCTTTCGTCATCTTGCCTTCAGAACTCCTCCAGCTCATTATATAATGACAAATCGCAGGTGAATTACTTATCAATGTCTTCACCTTTACAGACATGAGATGAGACCCTATGGAAGAGAGAGACTAGTAGAAGGCAAGCCTTCTCAACAATAAATGTGCTACCGCAGGCAGACCATACCGCACCGCAATCTAGGCAATTTCGCTGGTTTTCAGGTCTGTTTCATGTAAATTCAATTCCTGTCCTAAAATCGCATCCACCACCTCATCCATAATCCAATTCAGAAGTATCAAACGTACTCAGGCTAAATACAAACTGATCAAACCAGAAATTGGATAATTAACACTTCAAACATTATACTAGATGGTTCAGAGTATATAGGCACTAGTTACATGAGGAAATTCTGCATCTAAAAGTTCAGTTGACACTAAGCAGTGCAGATGGGTTACCTCGCAAAATCATGAACCCCATTGCACAAGAAATATGAGATGAGGGGAGAAGATGTAATGGCTTCATTTGCCCTTAGTGGTATCTTGAGGGAGCTGTAGACCCATGAGCCCCAGCAAATTGGAAGTGGGGCCAGGTTGTCCTTGTTGAGATGAATAGGAATCAAGCAGGCTCTTCACCAGGTTAACATCAACATCCACGGGAGTAAATTCTTCATCCATACCCTCCATGGTATTTGATTTCTCCTACACGCGAATAAATTCATATATCTCATAATTTGATCTAAATAATTGACGCAACAAGGCACTCTAGGAGAAAAAAAAAAAAGGAGTGCAGATATTGTAAATTCCTACTTTTAAATGTGCATATTGTCTGAACATTTTGCTTAAACTTCTTTAACTTGACACTACATGGAGCAGAGCAAGAATAAACCGAGCATTTGAACCTCCTCTAAAAATCTACCAAAAAGAACACATGCAAAATAAATAAATAACACCCTTCTAGAAAGACAAGTATCTTCTTTTGCACGTTACAAGGCATTTCACTGAATAGGAACAAAATATTGCTGCCTAATCCAAATTTCAGCAGACTCCACACAAGCAAAATATGAGAAAGCTACCTCGTTTTTCTTGGACAATTGGTCATCTGTACGAACAAAACTTTTCTTAAGGGTGGTGTTCTTCAGTTCCTCATTCAGAGCATCAGAATAAGTGTTCATGAAAGTGTCCTCCCCGTCCACATTATCCTCAGAAGCTTCCATAATATTACTCTCATCTTCAGACTCATCTGAGAAAAATAGTTGCAAGTAATAAATTAAGAACCAAAAGAAACATGGAAAAGAGCCTTCCATTCATGTGCTAATGCTTTGTCTCAAAAAAGAGCTGATATGCTGCATGCACGAACAAGATGTATATACTAAAAGTGCTCTTTCTTTTATAGTAGCATGATTACTGTTCACTATCTCACAGATCATTGTGAATTGGAGCAACGATTTTTTTAATTGATTCTCGAACTTTTATTTTGCACAATTAAGCTCATTTGAATCCAAATTAGCACTCAATTGTATATTTTTTTTAGGGAGAGTTAAATTGAAAAATAAAGGACTGAAAGGAAAAAAAAACAAGTGAAATAGATGGCAGCTTTGAAATTTGTCTTAAAAGTTTATTTTCATTCCCCATCTTTTTTGGCTCATTTTTTTTTTTTTGTTGTTACCTCATTTTTTTATAATATTATTAAATTAATCAAGATTTAATCCGGTTATCGAATTTCTTTTACTTTTTTAAAAACATAATCATTTCCTAAATTATTATTTTTGGGTTAAATTTTTTTTATCCAGCCCATGGCATTGCATGGGCAAATAATCTAGTTTCTTTCTAAAATAAATAGCCCTACAAAATCTATTATGCGGACCCGCATCATTCTTCCCGGGTTAAAAAGAACTTGAGGATGGAGAGTTTGTCTGGGGATAAGAATCCCGAACCTCGAGATCCAATGCAAGAAAGTCAGCCTCTGAAATCCATGTAGCATCAAAATTTGGATGACATAGCCATATGAAAACATGATGGCTAGTACAAGAACATCTAAATAAGAGTTTGTTTTTCACCTTACTGAATCTCCCAAATGAAAAATCACAACATGCACCTTACTTCAGTATAAATTTTCAACTTGATCTAAATTCACCAAATATACTTTGGAGCTCATGCAAGTTAACTAAATATTCTCTAGCAAAGAGGAGTTGGCTTTATGTGCCAACACAACAAAGAGCGGAAAAACCCAAAACATCCAGACAATAGGTATTATCCATGTGCATGATTAAGCCATGTGATTTATAACAATTTGAAAGTTTACCCAGCACAGCCACTCATCCCAACCAAACTCTATCCCACCCAAAAAATAAAAAACAATTGGCTGCTAACAGAAAAGCCTCTTAAAAAAGCATGCAAATTCTAGCAAAAACAGCAAACTGACAGTTATCTTATGCCGTCAGGCATCATATTTTAGTTGTAGCTTTGTTGTCTATTATTGTGTAATAAGTCTAGCCATAAGATTTAGAAATCAAAGGACCACATAAAATTTTCTAACGAACATCACTACCCTCTAGACAGAGAGCTCCTTAAGTATAGGGAAAGCTAATTAGATTTGTGTTGCTGCTTCTAGATTAAAATGATGTGAGACTTGACCAGCTAACATAAAAGGAAGAAAGTATATGATTCCCACAAGCAGCACATGTGAGAATAAAAAATTTATGCAACATAATAAACTAAAGAATAAACATACCAAAATCCATGTCAGATGAGGATGCTTCTTCAGAATCAACATCGGCAGCACCGTCTTTAGGGCCATAGCGCTTCATTACTGATTCCATGTCATTTAGAAAACACTCCACATCAAGGTCCACCTCTTTCATATTCCTTCAAATAAAAGCAGCAAAATACATGAATGTTGTGCTTAATTGCTGATCCAATCTAAAGAACAGTGCAGCATGGATCAGATACAGGCAATTTAGGCTGAAATATAAGAAGGGAGAAGGGAATAAATCTCTAGTCTAACCAAGGGGTGTTGATGCCTCTTGTTCCCTAGAGTACATAAGCAACATGATTCAGAAAAGACTATCATAGCTCCAACCAGAGATCAACAATGGTATTCTAATCACATAACTAGCAACTGAAAATAAACATTATTCCTTTACTTCATTGAATGAATGGGTATGCAGCATCTTAAACATGTCCATGCAAGGCTTTAAATCAAAAGGTTAACAACATATAATCTATGTAATGACTTCACATCAAATCATTTTAAATCTGAACAAGGAATGACAAAAAATCTGATCCTAACAAGCAAGAAAAGCCAGTGGCTTGAAAACTTTAATTTTCTACCAGGTATACTACATCAACATACAAGTTATGGTGCATTATCCTGGAGTTAATGGTTACAAATAAGTTCTATCTAACCCCACCACCCTTCCAAAGAAGAAGAAGAAGATTAAAAAAATTGAAATGGGGTAAGCAAGTTAAGACCTGACAAACTATGTTTATACAAACTGAATTGAAATCAGGAAGTTACGTACAGCCCAAGCTAGGGCAGATTGGAGTTCAGGAATTCCTAATACTAAAGTCACCAAGGTACACCACTCTCTAGCCAATAGAAGTTTAAAAATCACAGTCGATAAAAATGTCAACCAAAAAACACAACTTTCATGAGGGAGATACATTTGAGCATTGATCTTTTAGAATTATACAATTAAACTAGAGTTTAGGCACAAGATTTCTGCAATTCGGACGCCATAGGGTTTATGTGCAAACCTGTTTTCTGGAACCTCTGCTCCCTTGTAACTTGATGCTTTATCCACAAATGCTTGCATAGCTTTTGCCATTTCACCAAGATCAAAATCATCAAAATTACTACTGGATGAAGGACCAGCATCTTGTGACTCTTTTGGCATCTGTTTCTTTTTATGTTTGGCGTTGTAGAGATCCATCTCGTTTTGTCTCTGTTGTAGAGCAGCATTCAACTCATCTTCTCCACTATACAGCCAAGAATCATCATCAGAAGGTGGAACCTCCTGGCAACTAAAATCATCAGCTGAGTGTGGTAAAGCAAGAATCTCATCAATCCGTTTCACTGGAGCACTCATCATTTGACTGCAATAGCATTTCATCATTAGAAATGACTAAACAACAAAAACCAAAGAAAGCAACACTACATTTGTGTAACATCAAATAGTAATCAGGTTTATTTTGCATAACTCGAAGGAAAAAGGCTTCCAAGAGCCATTAAAATATTGATATTGTGACATCCACATCTCATATTTGAAAATTTAAAAACAATTATAAAAATGAGATGTGATGCTGGATGCATGGCATTTCTACAAACTGCAACAGATAATCAATTTTCCTACAAAACTAGAAGATGGAACCTGATGTCTAACAATTCATGAATCTTCCAGCTTTGCTGGCCAATTATGTTTCCTCTGCTAGGGGATAACCAATTCAGCAATTTATTTAGAGTTTGACCACAATCATATAAACAAACCATGCACTAGAAACTCTTGCATTATCAAGAAAAATAAATACCTGGTCCTCGAAAACAAGGTACTATTTCGGTAATACCCCTCAGCATTCTCCATCAACCTCTTGTAATCCTTCGAACCTGGCAAAAATCCTTCAAAATACCCACTCCTCTCCAAACTCTCCTTGTACTTCAACCACGTGCTCCCTTTACCCTCCTCTCCTTCCCTCCTCCTCTGTTGATACATCATCTCGAACCCACAAGCAATCTTCATACCTAACTCCGCCTCCAGATACGCACCCAGGTCATCTCCTCGATTTGGCATGCGATAGCACTTGGGTGCCTGAAACTTCTGCTGCATTAACTGAGCATACATAGCTCTAGACATTTTTATCACCACACAAACCAACTCCTCCTCTTTTCCTTTACTAAGAAATTTCTCCATTTTTGCCGCATACTTCATTGTATCAATATCCCTATCATAAAACCCCTCCACCGCCAAAGAAATCAAGCACGGCTCCTGCTTTAAGACCTGTGCCACCGATACCGGAACCCTAACCCTAGCTTGATGCATATTTCGCCTCGCTCTTTCTGGATAATCAGAAATCCGACCCTTCACCGCAATCTGAACAGACTCCGCCGCACGTGACTCACCCTCGCAGTCTATCAAGAACTTCAAGGAATCGATCAACTTCGGGTTGGGTAACCGGCTTTTCGGAACAATATGGATGTCACCGCGGCGAATAAACACACGGTTATCACTGGTTTCGGGGTTAATCCAACGAGGGAGATGAAAGGCAGCTTCAATGAGGAGAAATTCACCATCGTTGTCCCAGACTCGAATGGAGAGAGAAGGGAAGTGGTGAGAGATTTGGAAGAGAAGGAAAACAGTGAACCACTCATCTTCAATGTTGTCGCCAAAGCGGAGCTTGCCGTGGAGGTGAGGGAGAGGGGGAGAAGAGGAGGAGGAGAGGGAAAGAGAGAAGGGTTCATGTTGCCAGATGTAAGAGGAGGTGTAAGGAGAAATGAAGTCAAGGATTTGGAGGTAGAGGTGGAGGGATTGAGAGGAAGCGGAGGGATTAGAGAGGGAAGAGGAGTCCGGGAAGATAGCGTAGTAAACAGTGTCGTCTGGGACTCGGGAGTGTGCTTGCGACTGGTCAGCCATTTTGATCATTTGGGTAGAAGGGAAATCAATGAAGCATTAGACAGGCGGGGAAGGTGATAAAAGAGCAAGAGAGAGTGAGGACTTTCTGGGGAAAACCAGAACCTTACCATGTTTTTTAATTCTTTTATTTTCCACAACTGAACAGAGGCCGAGGAGGGGCTCAATGGGCCGATTCATGTCGCATATAAACTCGCGGAGGGGGCTTCAGTCTCCTTCGGGACTTGCTTTGGGCTACTTTAGAAATTGAACTTCGAAATCCTTCCACCTCATTTCTCGAAGAGAGATTTGCGTATTACCTTTACCCACTGTATTTTCCCCGCTTGTCATCAATTAAGGAGGTAGCCTTTTTAAGAAAATAAAAATTATTTTTCAATTTTTTCTTTTTTCAATTGAGTGCTTTTTAGATTTTTGTTTTCAATTTCATACGTTAATGTTTTGTTAATTTTAAATGAATTATCATAATTTATTTTATGAGATTATTTGTTATTTAATGCATATACTTTTTTAGAAGAATAGATATTTTCTTGTTTTTATTTTATCTATTCTTTATTATGATGCTTTTAAAGTTTTTTTTTCTATTTAAAGAGGAATTTTTTTTAGTTTATTTTTTTCTATTAGATTATTATAGTCATTTAGTTTTTTTTTTCTCTTATAATGTTTTTGAGTTTTAAAGATCATCACATATAACAAACTTGATTATCCTTTGTTCTCGTCAATGTCATTATCGTAGTTTAACATAAATATCATGATATTTTGTTAGCATTCAATTTTGCAAGTGTTTGCTTTTGTTATCATACTATCAAGTCAAATTGTGATATCTAATATCGAAAGTGAGCGTCCAGAGCTAGGCTGTATGAGTAGTGTTGATCGTTAATCTGTTGTACGGGTTTTGGGACGTCAAGCTCAAAAGCGGGCTTGCGTCACAAAGAACAAAACCGTGAGGGCAATAAGGCCCAAAGCAGACAATATACGATAGGTTGGGCCGGGCTATTACACAAATCATGTTTTTTACTAGTCTTCTAGGTTATCTTTGAATTCATCAAATTATGTGGATTACATTATAGAAACTTTAATACGGGTTAATTTTAAACTCGAATTAAACAAGAAATCCAGTTGGTAAAATTCAAAATTAACTCGTTGAGTCATATTTAATAATAATATCAAATAATCTATTACGATCTGAACAACTTTTATTTACGATTTTTTTTTATCTAACTTGTAACATAATGTGCCCAAAAAAAACCTAGTTGTTTTCTAAACTTTATAGGATGCCACTTGTTTTTTTTCCGTGCACTTTGAAAATCTACTTTCATTTAATTTTATAGTTTTTAAAATAAATATTTTTAAAATTCAAATGATTAAAATTTTAAAATAAAAAATATGTTTTTTAGATAAAATTATTTTTTTCTTGTTAATGTAATTTTTTAATTTCGATGAAAAATGTTTTCTTATGAATAGCATGGTTATTTAAATGAAAACTTAAAGCAATTAAAATAGATAATCTTGCAAATATAAATGGTTTAAATTTAGAAGGAGAAAAAATGTTTCTTTAGTCAAAAATCTCCTTTTTATTATTCATTTATTTTTCTTATTTTGACTAAAGTATGTCTTTTTATCAGAATAATGATTTTTCAAATAAGAATTTATCATGATCTATATAGAAATTTTCAGCAAACAAAAAAATATATTTTAATTATATTTTTTTATGACTATATAAAAAAATAAAACTACAATTAATATGAAAAATTATATAAAACATTATTCTCATTGAATATTCATGAGCCAAAGCTTTTTAAAAAAATATACTTATTAGGTTTATATATAATTATTCATAAAATAATTATAAATATTACCTTAAAAAAATCTAACATTAGCATAGGTGGCAATATGTCATATATCATTTTATTAATTTTATCTTAAAAAATCGGAAGGGAAGTAGTCTGGGATTCTCACAAGGAAAACGTGACGCCACGGTGTTCCTCTTCTAACTTGTCCCATTTGCCAACAAGAAAGCAGTGTGGGTGGGTGTGGTTAGATAACTTACAAATGGAACAAACGTGGCACTACATTATGGGAAATGTGTGGACCCACCACTTTCTTGCTAATTACGTCAGCCATATCCATATCATATGAATAATCGTCTAGTCACACACAAGTCCTTTCTCAAGAAAAAACAAACAAATAAACTGAAACTCCGGAACGCATGTTCCTCTGAAATAGCAGCACGACAATGGAGGAGTACGAAAAAAATCTAAAAATTAATTAAATTGATAAAATTAAAAAAAAATAATTAAAAAAACTGAATTAAAAAAAACCAATTAAAAATTTAAAAAAACAGGCCAGTTCGGTTCGGTTTTGATTTTATAAGCAAAAAACCAAAAAAACCAAACCGAAACCAAAAAAACGGAGCAAAACCGAAAAAACCGAGCCAAATAAAAAAAACCGAGTCAAACCGGTTTGAACCGGTTTTTATCCTAAAAACAGAACAGAATCGAAACCGGTCATTTTGACCCGGTTTAAGTTTTTTTAAAAAAAATTTCAGTTTAATTATTTTTTTAATAAAAACTGAAATAAACAGTTTGTTACTCAAATTTTTGTACTCCAGTTCAAAATTCGTAAAAAAAAAAATTAAAAAGTTGCTAGAGGCAGTATTTAAATTTTTTTATTGTTTTATTTTTAAATTATTTTTTTATGATTTTAGATATTTTGATAGGTTAATGTTAAAATAATTTTTAAAAAATAAAAAAATATTAATTTTAAATATTTTAAATCAAAAAATATTTTATAAAAATAATTGCTATAACATTTTTAAATACATTTTTATTAGGCACTGTTGATTAAAACTTAATTTTTAAAAATTTATTTTTTATATAATAATATTAAAAATATTTTTTAAAAAATAAAAAAATATTTTTTTATAAAAATAATTACTACAATATTTTTAAATACCTTTTTATTAGGCACTGTCGGTTAAAATTTATTTTTTTATATTTTTATATAATAATATTAAAAATAATTTTTAAAAATAAAAAAATATTATTTTAGCTGTAATACATACGATGTTGATATCACATTGAATGACCTGTTCTAGCACTTGCATCCGCACTCACTTTTAACGCCCGGAATCAGAATCAGAGATTATCTCTCTTTCTCTGACAGAAAATAGATAAACAAGAGGAAGATAAAACAGAGTCGTCTCTCTTTTAAATGTGGAGGGACTAAGACTTTTGTGATTAAAAGGTGGCCTTTTCTCATCTCTTCTCTTTCTTTTTATGAATCAGCACTACGATTAATTTTTTATATTTATTCTCTGGTTATATTTTCAGGTTTAAGTGTAAAGCTGCTGGGGATCACTGTGGGGTTTTTGATCAATAAAGTTTCAAGTACTGTGATCCACCTCAAATAGTGCCATGGCTATTTTTTATATATGTATAAGAAAATTGTTCAAAATTTATATTTGTTGATGTAATCCATGCATGCATTATTTGTTCCAGCTCTTAGGAAGAAATAAAAAAATCTGGATAATCATTCTTTCACTTTCAAGCATGTCCGTCGTCATATATTTATTTATTGATCGATTCTGTTTTTTATCGAGACGATAATTGGAGGCTATGTTTTTAAATAATTTGTTTGATTGCGTTTGCAAGTGCAACTGGTTTTGTTCTACTTTAATATTTTATTTTGAAAGTTATCTTGTTTGGAATGGCATAAATAGTTTCAAAATCAAGCATATTAAGGAACAGTTTGTTTCGTCATCTTGCAACAAGGTTATCTTAAATTATAATGCTCAGTGTATGATTGCTTTATTCAGGAAGAACAGGGAAGAAGGTACGTACACCATGCTTGGTAATGGAGTTGTTGGAATCCTCTCGGAGTCAGTGAACAAGTGGGAAAGAAGGACGCCTTTAACCCCCTCTCATTGTGCTCGACTTTTGCATAGTGGGAAGGATAAAACTGGGGTGGCTCGGATAATTGTGCAGCCGTCGACGAAGCGTATTCATCATGATGCGATGTATGAGGATGTTGGCTGTGAGATATCGGATGATTTGTCCGAATGTGGTCTCATCGTGGGAATTAAGCAGCCCAAGGTGATGAGATCGTATGTTCTCTGGTTTTGAAGGGTGACTATGTTAGGAAGTTTGATTGATTTGTTTGGTTTTGGTGCAGCTGGATATGATTCTTCATGATAGAGCTTATGCCTTCTTCTCTCATACTCACAAGGCTCAGAAAGAAAACATGCCTTTGTTGGATAAGGTATTTCTTTGTGTTCATGTCCTTGTTGGCTGTGATAAATTGATGATGATAATTTTGCCCATGCTGATTTCTCTGTCATGTAGGTACTAGCTCAGAGGGTGTCATTGTATGACTATGAACTCATTGTTGGGGACCATGGTAAAAGGTTACTTGCATTTGGGAAATTTGCTGGCAGAGCCGGGTTCATTGATTTCTTGGGTGGATTAGGAAAGCGTATGCTCCACTTCTGGAATCCTTTTTACTGATCTTACGCACTTTTATGTCTCGTTTTTGTAGAGGTTGTTTGCATACAATCACAATTACTTCTGCACACTTCTTCCCTGTTTCTCCTTTGAGGGAAAGGGTTGTGGAATTACCTTTTCCTTCTTGTTCTTTTTAACTTCCGGTACGAGGAGGTTGTTTATGTTTATAGGGCCTTATTTCATTTAGTGATGCTGAAATGATGATCCTGTTCTGCTATGTTTGGAATATTCCAGCTGGAGTTGATTTTAACCCTTTTGTTTTTATTACTACAATTTTTCTTCAGGTTATCTAAGTCTTGGATATTCAACACCGTTCCTCTCATTGGGTGAAGCTTACATGTATTCATCCTTGGCTGCTGCCACAGCTGCTGTTATTTCTGTCGGAGAAGAGATCGCTACTTTTGGATTGCCATCAGGAATCTGTCCTTTGGTATTCATATTCACCGGATCTGGAAATGGAAATGGTATGGTAAAGAGCTACTTTATATTCTATTTTCCAAACATCCATGATGTCCTTAGCTGATAGATTCAATATTGTTGCTATCAAAGATGTGGATCATGGTATTAAGTTCAGTCTCTGCACTCTTAGATCACTTGATGATATATCATTCTGTTCTGAAGTATTTTACATGTTTCTTAAGTGCTGCTGTT
>Ga0307515_10017638_pt1 | contig 12987 bp, 8 predicted proteins | sample 17_EM_MG_FD_194513 | JGI IMG/M metagenome (GOLD analysis project Ga0307515, IMG submission 194513) | Populus trichocarpa ectomycorrhiza microbial communities from riparian zone in the Pacific Northwest, United States - 17_EM | ecosystem: Host-associated > Plants > Roots > Unclassified | place...
TGATGGAATTATAAATAGTTTAATGAAACAATAAACAATATTTTATATAAAGTATTATTTATTTCATGACATAATAGCAGTAGTTAAATCGACAGTATTTAAATTAAAAACCATCAATATTAATATATATTTTTTTAAATTATTTTATAACCTCAATTTCAAAAACATTCTTAACCAAACACATTAAATTACTTTTTCTTCAACCTCAATTTTAACCACAGTTTTAACCAAACACCTATTTTTTCAAACCAACCTCAACTAAAAGTACTTTTTATAAAACAACTTTTTTCAAACCACAACCACAACAGCTACCGCAATACCAAACACGTTCTAAGTTTTTTTTAACCAAGCAGCAACATAATTGCATGCATACTATTATTTTATTTTCCTTCAAAATTTGTTCTCAATAAGTTTTTCACAGAATCTTAATTTTTTATTATTAAATTTAAATGTATTTTTTTAATTAAATTTTAAGCAAATCATTTAAATCCAAAGCAATATAAATTATTTTTTTATAATATTTTTAAAATTTGTAATATGAAAACAAGCTGATTTAAGAAAGTGGACTACAGTCATTGATTAATTATTCGGAAAAGGTAATTTTTTCTGGTAAAAATAAAATACATATCACTAATATAATTATATATTGCACTAATAATTAAAATTAAATAAAAACTATATTATAAAAAAAAATAGAGTATCTTATAAGCATAAGCTGCATAACCTCCTTCCCTGTCTCTTGCATCTTCCAATCACACCAGGTATCTTCTCCTCCTCTCTCTTGGATTTCTCTCGATGCTGATACTAAAAGTGAAATATCTGGTGTATTAAGAGCCGTATATTTATACTTGTAAGTAATTAATCTCTGTGATTGGTGTGTATAGGTGGGCTAAACAGAGGAAGATCTGATGTACGTGCTGGTGGATCTTAATTATACACAAGATCATGATGGCCCTTGAAAGTAAAGGTATGTTTATGCTCTGTTTTGTCGTGTTTTCTCTTCTGGGTTTTCTTTTTTCTTTTTTTTTCTGAATTTTGATTTTTTTTTATCTATTTTGAGTGTTAGTTCAATTATATGTGCGTTTGTGTAATCTTATTTTTTTGATGCAATAATATTTTTTGATTGATTCTCTATAATGGGTTTTGTTTATAATGGAGAATTGAATGGTAAAGATGGAGACTTGGGGGTTTTTTCAGTGTTGGTTACTTTGTGATCATCACTGCTGTGTAGTTTAGCTTTGAGGCATAACAAGGTTGGTGAATGTGTTGTGGTGTTGCTGAGGGATGTGGTTGGAGTTTGAGGGTTCAGTTTTTGATTTGGTTGCTGGTGGAGTGATTGCTACCTGAATGTTTAGAAATTCTAGTAGAGTGGAGGATATGTGATTTTATGCTTTGGGGAGATTTGGATGTCAGTGAGGAATTGTGTGAAATTGCAGGCGTATGAGGAATTTGAGACTCGAATTAAACACTCGAGTGGTGGTGTTCTGTGCATTTGTGTGACTTGAACTTTGTTACTTGTTGAGTGGATGCACAATGTAGGTTTCCACATCTAGAGCCTAGGTTCATAAAATGGTTTGGTGATTGTTGAATCGAAGAGTTTTGATCCTGGTCCTGGCATGGTCCTGTACCAGTTTAATCGTGATCCTGTCACATGTTGCTTTAGGTGTGTACAATCGGCGCAGAGTTGCATGTAATTTTGGTATAAATGCTGCCATAACAGGTGTCTTGTGATTATAACTATATAGAAAATATAAAAGATTAGTGAAACTATTTGTTGTTTTAGCCACGAGGAATTTGGTTCAATGTGGATTTTTAGAGAAGAAAACATTATGTTAATTTATCTTCTCCAAAAACACTTGTCATTCTAAAGTACTTAAAATATAAATTCTTTTGATGAGATGGTCTGATTGAGCAGGATCTTCAATCCCCTTAATAAATTGACCTTGATGAGGATTTTAAATGACATCCAGGTTGGATCTAAGTTTTACCATTTGTTTTTTGTAGAATAGCATTGAATAACATGAGATTGAAGGCTCATCTTTCACAATAATCAATAACACTTGAGGACAGAACTCTCATAATCTATTCCCTCCACTGATCACCCTCACTTTCTAAGAATCATCAAGAAAGTATCAATTTACCTGATCATGGCCTTCTCAAAATCCAATTCTACAACTATGCCTGCTTACTTCTCCTTCTAATGTCATCCACCAACTAGCTAAAGTACATCCAATTTAGTTCCCAACTACAGAAGCATGAGCAGAATGTGTATACCTTGCAGATTTTATTGGCTCCTAAGTTAATATTTTACACAGGCACATTAGTAAACTAAAAAGCCCAAAACCCTTGACAACAGGATATCTTGGGAATTAGTGTAATGAACATAAGTTTGTTCTCCTTCATGCAACCTCATTCAAATAAAATCTATTAAAAACCTTAATTTGTTCATCCATGACAGTTTTCCAATAATCTCGGTAAAACTTGCCAAACAAGGGGCCTTCTCTTTTGCCATCTTCACAACAGTTTGTTTCACCTCTTCCTTTCCAGCCAATTTTTCATTTCATGAGAGATAAACAATTGAGACGACTTGAGACCTTGAAGCCTATATGTCTCCATCTGCTAGTTGGAAAATCACTTGTCTTGATCTTATACCAGAAAGTTGGATTTGAAATCTGTGTACCTACACAAAATGATTTGTTTGTAAGAAACAACTTGGCCAAGCAACTAGTTGTAGCATGTCTAAAATGTGCACTTTGTATGTGATTTATGTTTGGTAGAAGGGAAAGACCTAGGTGTTTTAAATTCATATAATTGTGCTTCGGTATCTAGATGCATTCTTGTGGTTTGAATGATGAGCTAATTGATGTAATACCATTTAAAAGGAGCTATTTCTAGATCTTGTTTTTTTGTTGGCTAGGGTTAAGTAGGCTTTGGTTATCTATTATGTGGATTTTTGCTTCAGGAAGTGTGTCATAGGATGTATCTTTTACTTGGAATGCTGAAGATTGTGAAGTGTTCACTTGACGGGCTATAAAATTGTATACGAATAAGAGAAAAAAAATTCTAAACTCTTCTTGTTTTTGGCTAAAGTAGAGGGGATGTACAAGGAAGGCTTCTGAGGGGAAGAGTTGCTTTTGACTTATTTTTAGGATTTAACTCTGCACTTTTGGTCTAAAAAGCCATTTATTGAAGATGTTTCTTTCATTATAGATTTGGCAGATCAATTTCTTGTAACCAGAGTTCTTAGTTTGTGGTTGGATTTCATTCCCTTGGTGTCCTCTTGTAAAGTTTTTGGTTATCTCAGAAGAAAGGAAAAGGCAAGTAAATGCTCATGTGATGTGAGACATTTTCTTCAATATTCTTGTCATAATAATGTTTATTGTACCATTTCATTAATGGTTAAGATTTTTAGGTTTTGAAGAGCTTAAGAAGAGTCCAATATGCAGTTGGTAAATCAAGCATAACTTTTAATCTAACCATTGGATTGAGTTGAAATTTTGACAGAAGATTCTGAAGGCGCTGTTTCCTATTGGGTTAAAATTTCATGATGATTGGAGATCGGGAAGGCCTTCAAATAAGGCTTGGAAGTTATTGTGCGAAATTATCTTTATTTACCTTGTTGTATTTGGATTCTTTTTCCTATTTAGATTAGAACTTTTAATTTAATTAGTATTCTAGTATTTAATAATCATAATGCTAGATGGATTCTATTAATTAGTTAAGTTTTAATTTAGAATCCTTTTCTTATAAGGATTCTAGTTTCAAAACTAGTATAAATAAGGATGTCTAGTTTATTTGTGATAGAACATTCAAATTAGATAAATTTTCAATAAAATATCAGAGATTTTCTCCATTTCTCTACAGTGTTTATGGTTATAACCTTAGGGCTTGGGAACCCTAATTTCTATCCATGCTATGCACTGCTTAAATTCGTATCAGAGCAGATTGGCCTATCTGATGGATGGAGATGGTAACAAACTACCCCGCAATGTAGGAATGGAGGTCATCTGGGGCACTGTGCGGGCACAAAAGGCAGCACATAATCAGTTAGAGCAGGTTGTGGTAGGACTATCGCAAAATGTGGCAGCACTGTCTAAAGAACAGGTCCTTTAGCTTATGGAAAATGCAAACAAGGATCGTGAAGAGGAGAGAAATTTTCCTAGAGACTTACCTTGAGGCATGTTGAACACAGATATATTCCTAAATTCAATGAGATTCCTTTTTATAATGAAAGATTTTCAAAGAAAAGATTTATTAATTGGTTAACAGAGTTAGAAGCCTACTTGTATTTCAACAAGATTCTTTATTATAAAAAAGTATGGCTTGTAGTAGACAAATTTTCTTGTTGTGCCAGAAAATGGTGGTTTGAAGTTCTAGAATATTGAACTTGTACTGGTAAGCCTTTAACTCCATTAATAGAAAGATTTGAGATGATCATTAATTTTGGAGTTTATACAAGATTATGAGGAGATTTTATATTGGATAGATAAGCATTATTTGCTTTATGTTCAATGTGGAGTAGTTTGGTGAGAAAACAAATCTAAGTTATCTAATTATGTTGAAGATAACATGACCAAAAAAGGTGTTGACAAACAGTTTCAGTCTTTTGACCTTAAGTTTGAGAAGATAGTGGCTAACAATGATCTTTTAGTCAAGAATGAAGATCTTTCAAACAAAAACATAGAGGACATGGTAATTTCTGACAATTCTCATATTATGAAAGATTATTTTGAAGTTTCTTTATATACAAAGTTGAAATATTGGAAGTCTTAGATGATGAGGAGGTCAAGTTTGAGGTAAGTGGACTTCATAGGAACATAAAATTTAACATTAAATATTAATTTTTCTTTAGCATGTACACATCATGAATTAAATTTTGAAGTTCATGGGTCAAATACATGCTACTTCATGAATATGTTGGCTACAATGCCATATTCAAAGTATTTGTTTCTTTGGAGTGGAATAGTGCAATTATTGACAGATAACTCAAGGGTGGGTTTTTCGGAAATAGAGAGGACCGACGTGGGGAAATTTCTTTAATATTCTTGGCATAATAATGTTTATTGTATTATTTCATTAATGGTTAAGATTTTTAGGTTTTGAGGAGTTTATAAAAGTCCAAGACATGGTTTTCTAAATCAAGCACAACTATTAATTCGATCGTTGGATCAAATTGAAATTTTGAAAGGAGATTCTAAAAGCCTTGTTTCCTATTGGGTTAAAATTTCATGATGATCGGAGATTGGAAAGTCCTTCAAATAAGATCCGGAAGTTACTGTGCAAGATTGTCTTTATTTACCCTATTGTATTTGGATTATTTTTCTTATTTAGATTATGACTTTTAATTTAATTAGTGTTTTACTATTTAGGATCTATTGTAGATAGATTCTACTAGATAGATGAATTTTAATTTGGAATACTTTTCCTATAAGGATTCTAGGTCTAGAGCTGGCATAATTAGGGATATCTAGTTTATTTTTGTTAGAATATTCAGACTATTTGAACTTTTATTAAAATATCAGAGATTTTCTCTTTTTTTCTACCATGTTTATGGTTGTAATCTTAGAGCTTGAGAATCCTAGCTTTTTTTCAACATATACATGTTGTGTCATCACATCACTAGATATGAAGGTGCAGATTATCTACAAAGGCTTTGCTTTAGTATGCAAGGAATATATGCAGTTCCCTATCCATGTAGCAGCATTTTTTTTTTGTATTCTTTTTTTCTTTTTTATGTAGTCCCCTTTTGGGGCCTTATTTATTTGCATATGATGTGCCACCTTTTCTTTCTCGATACATTATTACTTGGAGCCTTTCCCAGGATTTACGCACTTGGCAGCTCGTGCTTGTTTTACTGTTTATCAGGATAGTTAAATATGGTTGATGATATCAGATTATCAAAATTAAATTATCTCAAGTGTTCTGTTTTTCATTTCTTCTTACCAGAAACTATGCAAAGGAGCTGTGAGGCCTCCTTAAAATGCCTCCAAATCAAGGGATTCCCTTGTGGGAATTCCTTTGAAGGGTTTCCTGAGTTTAAAGAAGAAATTGGTGCTCACCCAGGCAGGGATGTTGTTGAACCAGTTCACTCACTAAGCAGTGAGTTTCTTGAACTTCCAAGTGAATTTCACAACAAACCTGCCTACCATCATGATTTTGGCTCATGGCCGACCTTTTATCCAGACTCTCAAAAGATGCAGCAGCACCAAATGAATTGTTTTGAGAGCCAGTTTTATCCCTTTCCTCCGGAGACTCGATTTCAGCATGCTCCTTTCAGTATGTTTTCTCAAGGTCATCCATTTGAGATCCAGTTCCAAGATTTTCAATATTTTGTGGTCATAGATTTTGAGGCTACTTGCGACAAGGAAAGAAATCCTCATCCACAAGAGATAATTGAGTTTCCATCTGTCATCGTGAGCAGTGTAACTGGTCAACTAGAAGCTTGTTTTCAGACATATGTGCGGCCAACTTGCAATCAGCTCCTGAGTGATTTCTGCAAGGATCTGACTGGTATCCAGCAAATCCAGGTTAGCTTGGAATTCCTTACCGTTTAGAAAAGAGTAATAAGTATTTCTTGGAATGTTGTCATTGGTGTTCAATTTACTTTGTACTAGGTTTGGCAGACTGACTTTCCCTTTAAAAGCGTAAATAGTGTGCAACGAAAATTTTTAGTTTACTTTAGGAGTAATTACCAATACTTCATGAAGAGAGAGATAAACATAATGGAGAGATAGAAAAATTGCTTTGGGACCCTTAAAAGATGATTTTTTTATTTCCACATACATGAACATTTTTTTACGTACTCCCTCTGCTTTCTATCTCTTCCTTGTATCTACCGCTCTCTTCATGGAGTAAGTATTGCTGGTTATTCCAGGAGTAATATAAAATTTCTCAGGTGTAACTTCCATTTGGTCTACTTATTTAGTAGTGGGGTATTGATTCCATGTCAAATACAAAGCAATGTGGTTTCAACATTGTCAGCGGTTGGTTTCACTGGGCTTGGCATAGAATGAAAGTTGGATATGGACTGATGCAATTGTCCCAAGTTGGAATGTTGTCAAAAAGAATGTTCTATGACAATGCGATATAAACACTAGTACTTTTAGGCTCATAGAAGTCTTCTTTTTTGTCTCAAATGGATATTGAAGCATTTTATTGTGCTTGAAAAGAGCAATGAAGCACACAAGGTATGAAGGGACCTTGTGGATTGGTAGAAGTTAGTGGCAAGTGCTGTCCTTTTTTTCTTAGGTTTTGCAATATGAATCATTTCTTTGCTTTTCTGCAAGCTGGCCATACTTTTTAACGTTTTCCTACCTCAACTAGTTTCTTAAAATTAGCTTTATGTTAATCTCTCTTGCTTAACTATTTTGATGAACTTCATTTAACCTCTATCTTATTCTTGTATTTCTGTGTGGTTCCAGGTGGACAGAGGTGTTACTCTTAGTGAGGCACTCCTCAGGCATGATAAATGGCTTGAGAATAAAGGGATAAAAAACACCAAATTTGCCGTGGTGACATGGTCGAACTGGGATTGTCGGGTGATGTTGGAATCTGAGTGCCGATTCAAGAAGATCAGGAAGCCTCCTTATTTTAACCGGTAAATGATCATATATTAGCCTTTTGATTAAAAACCTTTCCATTATAAATGTATTAATCTTCTGCACAAGCTATTTTTCATTTTGAATAAACTGGAACTCTGTTGCATTTATTTTTTGGCAGACATGTTGAAAGTCCCTCTTAACATGATTTCAATTTTATTTTTTTTTAACATTTGCCAGATGGATCAACTTAAAAGTTCCTTTCTGTGACATATTTGGTGGTGCAAGATGTCTGAAGGAGGCTGTTGAGATGGCAGGCCTACACTGGCAGGGCCGTGCTCACTGTGGGCTGGATGATGCCAAAAATACCGCTCGTCTGCTTGCTCTACTTATGCGCCGGGGCATCAGATTCTCTATCACCAACTCACTGATGTGGCACACAACTGACAGTTCATTGTCATGCAAGCAGTCCGCTGAGAACCTGTCCCTTGCACCACACCAACCTCATAAGCTTAAGGAAATTCATATTCCTGTTTTCCCATATCACCCCTTCTGTTTCTGTGGTGTGAAGAGCAGCAAAGGAATGGTTCGAAAGCCTGGACCGAAGCAAGGTAGCCTGTTCTTTGGTTGTGGCAACTGGACTGCCACTAGAGGTGCCCGCTGTCATTACTTTGAATGGGCATCTCCTTGACTAAGATTATGGAAAACCTGTTTAGGTTTCCTCTCCGCATCCTATAGTCTATCAGGATGTACTATGTAGAAAAAAATGACAAAAAAAAGAAGAGATGGAAAGGAAGGTAGTTGTTGTCTCCTAGTGAACAAAATTTAAATAGTTGGCTTAATTCTTGGAGAGTTTGGGAAAACATTGAAGTGGTAGTGGAGCTACAATTTGTAAAGCTGACTTTCTTGTTGACTGGAGAACAAATGTTGGATGGGTAGTTAGGATGATGCATTTGACATGCATGGACATGCTAAGTTATCTTTATGATAAATAACCTGTGAGATAGGGACAATTCGGTTTCCTATGCATTTCTAATGAGAGTGGATAGAGTTGCTTGCCCCAATTTCGGACTCAGTTTTTTTACTTGTTTTCGAGAATTTCTTTGGGGTTTTGATGGTTAAAATGAGTCTGTTGAATAAGTACTATCATTCTAGCAATCAAGCATAAGACATTTTGAATGGAACGGAAACGAACGAGGAAACAGGAAAGGTGCTCATTTCTCTTTTTCATTATGCTTCAAATCATGCTACAATTTTTGTTTTCTTTTTCCCAGTAAGAACTACATCCTGCAAAATTTATTCTCAATGAATAAATTGTTATTTATCCTAGATTTCTAAAACCGTGGTCGAAACTAATTCCCTCATCCAAAATAAAATTGGGATGTACCAATTTATTTTCTTTATTTTCTACCAAGGAAGAAAATACAATTTAAGTGATGAAGGTGTCTCCTCAAATAATTGATCGGAATCGCGTCCCTGGTATAAAAGGGCAACCTTTGTTTCGGCCCGGGCGGTGAGATTGGCCCAATGACTTGACCAAACCAGGTGCAAATCCATGAAACACCGAGTTTACACTAAGAGTTTACTTTCACAGTTGAATTTTATATCAGTGTATGCATTTGTAGTAAAAAAGGGGGATGCATGCTGGTTATCCTAAACTTCAGATATGGCATAATGCGTGCTTCTACGTAATATTTAGAGCATGGAGGGATCTCATCTCAAGGCATCTATGTTATAGTCGAAGTTAAGGATATTTCGGACATAAGAGTTTGTTATTATGACTAGTACTTGGTTGTTGGTTTCGTTGGCTTTGGTAAACGAGTGTTGCCGGAAAAGAAGACAATTAAATTGACCGAGTCAAAGGCTCCTCGAATAATTCCAACTCTCCGAGATAAAAAAAATAAAAAAATCAATGACAGTTGACAAAAGGCAAATATCAAAGAGATACGACAGCAAGAAGTGCCGTAGTGCAATAAAAATGAGGCAAAAATGGGTGTGGATGTTGGCGGTGACTTCGGCTTTGGTTAACAAGTGGTGCCATTGTCATGGTTGTTTGAAGGAAGAGATGATTGGTCTCTTGGAGATCAAAGCGTGGATCAATCAACCATGGCTAGAAGAAATCCCTTTTCCTTCACTCATTTCTGTATCAATTGGTATATACAATGATTCTTGATGATTATTTGCTCTGTTGTGTTCTGTATAACAACCATGGCTAATAAAAATTGTAAAACATGATGAGCTTATGTAAAAGGAAATGAGGAAGTTTTCCTCGAGAAAAAAACATTCAGAAATCAATGTGTTATTTCCATCCACATTAATTGCTGTCATTCGAAATCCTACATGTGAGATCTATGATGAAATAACCTCCACATATATGTTGAGTTATGAATCCATAATAAAACAGCCTACAGAAAGGCATTGCGTTAAAAATCCATGATGAAATGGTTCGTAGAGAGATGTTAAAGACCCCCTATAGGGTGGCTCACACATAAGAAAATATTCTTGATGGAGCACAATTTTTAACTAAAGACTAAACTCGAGAACAAGTTTCTTCTAACCCAGAGAAATTGATGTAAGAAATTTTTTAGAAAAACAAATATTTTTCTTAGTTAATTTTATTTTTTTCTATTTTTATTCTCATATTTTTTTATTATGATGCTTTTCTAGTTTTTTTTTCTATATAAAAGATTGTATTTTGGCAAATGGAGATGTGAAGAAATAAAATTAAGTATTTTAAGAATCTTTCCATAATTATAGTGTTATTATTAGTTTTTCAGGATTTTAACCTGTAATAAATCCCTTATCTTGAGTCCTTGTCAAATTTGCAAAGGATTTGACATTAGGGGATTTGTATCTCAATGCATCCTTGATTCTGCCTTTCAAAGAATGGAAGAGTGTCGACTTATTTTTGAGAATAGTTTAGTTGGTTGCTCTGAGAATCAAGGTTTCGTGTATCTTCTATTCTCATATTTCAAAATGTCGATGTACGTGTTGTAAACTTTGTACTGATAAATGGATGGTGTATGTTGTTGTAAGTTGGGAAGTCTCATCATCAAAGTTGAGAGAACTGGATCGAGGTCCTTGCTATGAACTTAAATGACAACAATTTTTCATGTCTGGGGAGGCTTTCATCTGTCAGAACCTTGGGTGTGTCAGGAAATATTCTGACAGGACCAGCTGCTTAAGGGGAAGGCATTGCTCATCAGACGCCTTCCCTTATTTGATTCTTGCCTAAAACATGCATGTTCTGTTTCTCACAGGACTCCGTAAAATGATCAGCTTAGATGACAAGATTCACCATGATTCCTTCCAAGAATCAATCACCTTGTTTTTTTTATATATATAAGCAGAAGAATAAGGCCTAAGAAGGTGGCACAGAGCAACCCAGACGGGCGACAGAAGATACCACAGAGCCAAGATTTGGCAGTCAAAATAAAACAAAACCAGAGATTGCAGTCATTGAGTACAGATAGAGGTTTATCTTATCCCCAAAGTTCATGACTTCGTTAAGCCATGAACTTTGTATCCCATAGACTTTTAATGATTTTAAAACTCCAGCCCCTGCATAAAAGAAGCCATAGCCACAAAGTTCCCATGATGATCATAACAACATTCAATCAACCTGGAAAATATGAGATGTCAGAACCAAGCCACAAACTCGCAGAATTTTAATGGTATCAAAATCCAGCCCCTGCATAAAAGAAGTCGGAGACGCAAAGTTCCCATGATAATCATAACAACATTCAATCAACCTGGAAAGTATGAGATGTCAGAACCAAGCCACCAATTCTGTTAAGACCTTCTTTTGCAAGAGCATCTGCCATACAATTACCCTCCCTCAAGACATGAGAGCGCTTTACCGATCCCACAGCATAAGAAAATCTGGAGGCAGTGATGAAGAGCTTAATTATGGAATTCCCATGGTCTATTCAACACATTCCACTAAAATAAAGATGTGAGAAAATTAAAAGTCACCAACCCTTCGCAATTTGCTCGTATCTTTCGTGAAATTTCCTTTTGGCCAAATTAATCTTCTCCTCTTGGGAGACTCCATCACCGATTGCAGCTTTTGTCAATGTCTTCTTAGACTCGATGATTTTAGCTTTTGTGTCTATCTTTGTATCTTTACAAGCATTAATGTCCTTGTGCCTGCAGACCTCCTCTAAAACCTTCATGTCCTTGCCATTGCCATGCCTTTTCTGCTTGATCTGTACTGCATTGAGGTTTCCCGAAGATCCTCAACTGGTATTTCTGAACCTGATTAAAACGAATCAAATCAAATTATTTGAAACAAAAACCATTATCAAATATGATCAGATCAAGCACACCAGGTAGGTAGCCAGACAGGTATGACTTACTTTTCTGATCATTGTCGATTCTACTGAAAAACACTTCTTCAGACAAGTCGGAATAGGAAGCTTTAGCAGCCATGAAATCTTCTTCATCGAAAGGTAGGCAAGCAAGCCCCACATCTTCTTCTTCTTCTTCTTCTTCCTCCTCCTCTATAAAGTCTTGAAAATATTCTCTTTCTCAGCCCCCATTAATGTAGACACAGTCTGTGAATTCTTCATGTTTATATATTATCCCAACAATTACAGCAATGAGAAAACTAATCATGTCAGATCACACATAAGATCTCTTTTCAAATACTCTAGTAAGTTCTGTTTTGGAAATAAATCAAAGCTTCCATATGAACAACATATCCACTAATCCAAAAATAGGGATTAGTGGATAAAGAAGAATACTTGCAATAAATCTGGAGGCAGATAAAAATTAATCTAGGAAGCAGCGAATGATAATAGAAGGAAAAGCAAGTATACTAAGCAGTAAGTAGGGTAAAAGGATAGCTTTTGCAAAAAGAACTCACTTTCTAAATTTTTAGAAAAAAACTGAGTTTGTTTGTTTTTGTGTTTTAAAAGTATTTTTTAAAAAAAATTAAAAAAAAATTATTTGTTTTAAAATATTTTTTTTATGTTTTTCAGATCGTTTTGATGTACGTGCTCATATGAAAATGATTTAAAAATAAATTATTTTGATATATTTACAATTAAAAAAAATATTTTAAAAAACAATCACTACCACAATACCAAACAATCTCTAATCAAACATCCATCGCTTAATTTTGAGTTCTGTCTGTATCATTAGCGTCTTTATCTCTATATCTCTATTTTCTTATTGTCTTTATGTCTATACTAGATTAATTTAATAAATAAAAAAATTCCAAAAATATTTAGATAGCTAGGTTTTTTTTTTTTTTTTTTGCAAAAATCAAAATATACCCCTATAATATTTGAATGGTATTAACTTTGCACCCAAATTGATTATCATGTCAATTTTATACCGATACTATTTTGATGTATTAATGAACCGTTTTCTTCAAAGTATCACTGAAGTATCTTTGATAATCAATAATTTGGGTTTGGAGACATTTATGATTCTTAATAACTAA
>Ga0307515_10017639_pt1 | contig 12987 bp, 10 predicted proteins | sample 17_EM_MG_FD_194513 | JGI IMG/M metagenome (GOLD analysis project Ga0307515, IMG submission 194513) | Populus trichocarpa ectomycorrhiza microbial communities from riparian zone in the Pacific Northwest, United States - 17_EM | ecosystem: Host-associated > Plants > Roots > Unclassified | place...
AAACAAAGTTTTCTGTGAGGTAAATTGGGAAATAATTTCGGTCAGATCAGAAAAAGGTAGAAAGCAACATGATTTGAAAACTTGGCTAAGTAGTGATTCTTTTTTTAAACAATTTGACTTCAAGCACGCCCAATAATCAAGAAAAAAAAGGAAAATTAATACTGATCACAATTTATTCAAGATGTTTGCCTGTTCCTCATTGTCACCAAGAAAGAAAACAGCGAGCAATTAAACCAAAAAACAGATAATCCAATTGCTGCCATTTGTAAAAAAAGAAAAATGATGCTTATTATTGCTTAAAATCATATGCAAAGCAGAACTTCAAGCACACACCTTATAAATGCAGTACATTTTGGTATTATTTCTATGTTCCAAACACTCTCCCACCAAAAAGAAAAATGCAAGGGCTCAGTACAAGAAATAAAAAGAAAAAGGATAAATACCTGCAAAAGGTCATTAGTGGCTGCCTCACCAGATTCCACCAGCTTGCCTGCATATAATCAAATCCAAGTAATTATAGTGTGCAGGCCTGATCAGCAACAATAGAAATGATTTTAAAAGATGATTCATTACCAGAGGTTTGTTCCACGTACTTGATCAGTTTAAGAATTTCCTCCTGTCAACAATCAGCAGAACAAGTATTTTCTCAAACAATAAATATATAAAAAAACAGTGGGGGGGGATATAGAAGAATCATACCCTTTGCAAGGTGTTCTGCTGCAGAATGCATTGCAATGATGGGAGAACTGAGGAAGCTGCGGGGTTTGATATTGTTGCACAAGCTGAACCTCCACCAACCGGGTTGAAACAGCAGTTTGTAGGACCCTGATTGAGAAGAATAATGGCAATGGTTATAAAATGATCGCTTACAAGATAAATTTCTAAGTTACTAAAACAAAATAAAAAATAACATTCAAACAGACTCATCTACCACACACTCTAAGTCCCCTGGAGGAAAGAACTATGATTTATTGATATTTCAACCTCCATAGGAACTAGGCAAAATTTTCATGGTACATAAATTTAACCTCAAACAATTCAAAGACCCAATCTGTCTAGAAACCCTTTACAGTGATAATTCAATTTAACCCAGTTCTTTTCATCATGAGTGGACACATAAAAGGTCCAGAGTTTTTTACCTGATGAAAAAACAATTATATTAATGGAGAGAAGGAACAGCTACAACATAGGGAGAACATGCCAATCTCATACAAGATAAAGACTAAGGAGGAACTACGAAAAACACAGAAGAGAGGTAATCAACTGTTATGAGATAGATTTGTTTTTCTGGTGCTTTATGGTCCAATGCTTCTGGGTGTCTTATAGAAGTCTCTATCTAACATCCAAAGGGATTGCAGGGTTCTTCAGAATTATCTTTTGAATCCTTAGTATTATGTGTGCAAAGGTTTCAAAACGTATTAACCTGGTCATAAAATCAAGTGACTAGACTAGTGTAATAATATCTATTCCAAAAAAGCAATTAAGAAGTATTGAATTAGAAACTGGTAATCATACACGGGTGGGCATAATATATGCTTTCAACATTCAAACCTTGTTTCTTGACTGACATCATTGATGCAGGCAAGAAAACAAAATAAGAATAATAATTTTATTCACTAGGTGTATCTTCTTTCCAAGCATGAAGGATCCTAACTTGAATTTTCTATGATTATTTTAGTCCTAACATCCAGACTGTTAGTTTTACTAGTTATTCTTGAGTAATTTCAGCATTAAGCTTTCATCGAGAACCACTATTTTTAGTGGTTTGTTGCCAATCATGCATGCATATGCTCCATGGTGAGTACTAAATGGCAGTGTTTAACACTGCAATACTTCATTAAAGAACGGAGTTACAGAGCATTTGTCATTTTCATCATCTAACCTGGTCTTTTCATAAAAAATTTATCCAGTTTTTTTTTTTTTTTTGGCACATGTCATGCAAGTGTATCATTCAATTTTTTGATATGTTCATTAATTTCAAAAAATAGTTTCAAAATTGTTGTTTCCTATATATAATTTTGTATACTCTTGCATAGAGTTTGACAAATTACAATTAATTTAATGTGCTTGATTTTTAAAGCAAATAAAATTATTTTTCTTTTTGCTAAAAGAATTCTTTTCATTGTCAGTAGGGTTTATTTGTTAAAGCAGTAACAAATATTTTTTGAAGCCTTTAGTTTTAAAGAGTCAAAGGTAATATAGGACAACCAAAGATCCAAATTTGAGGTAATTTAATATTTTAGATTATTGTTTTTTTTTTTTTTTTTGCATTTATATGCTTGTTTTAAGCACTTGTAAAGTTTGACAAAATAATACCATTCCAAAAAGTTACTATATAGGTCGGGGCGTGATTAAGAGATCTATCTAATCATATTTATAGTTTATATAGCTTATAAATTGGCATGTACAGGAAAAAACAGGATTGATGTTTTTTTAACAACATTCCTTTATAGTATGGGTATTTTTTATTAGTCAAATGTTCTGACATAGTTTGTCTTTTTATATATAATTATGGATTATAAATTGTTTCAAATGCTAAGAAATTTCCTAAATTCATACCATAAAATGTATATTTGAGATCAAGTAAGAAGGAATGCAACATGGCACAGGGCATTTTATTATTAGGACGGATTCCTACAACCAAAAGACAGTGTAATAGCAATGGCATGTTTAACAACAAAATTATAAAAGGCTGTAAGCTTTGTCCAAGATAAATTCTGATAGCAGACTGACAGAAATAGTTCTCATGCCAACTAGAGGTTGAGTTAGGTTAACCAGTGGTCATAGCATAGTAATCATATATACCTTAGGGCTGAGATCAGCTGAAGTGACCTTAAATCGTCCCTTGCGTTGGACAACTGCTCCTTCTGAAGTATCCTCCACTGCACAAATCAGTAGGAAAAGTATATTCATGCACTATAAACAAGTAATATCATCTCCAATAATATACGCAAATATATAATAAATGCAAGACCTATATGTGTAAAGAGAAAAAAAATCCAAGAATGAATTGACATACCAGATGAAAGGTTGTTGGTATCCCTCTTCTGTCGATGCAACATTGGACCACTATAGTTTCTCTCAGATTGGTATTTTGGCTGCAGGAGATCCCTACATAATATGAGCACATTTAAGTTACTTTTGACTACTGCAACCAAGATTTTACACATTGATACATGGTATTGTCAGAAGCAACAAATGACAGCTCACTTTCAAGATGGCAGTATATTGCAAATTGAAACAGCCTAGTAACTAACATTATAACTCAGAATCATGTTGATAATAAACATGGGCTTTAAGATTACTTTAAACAGTAATTTCAATTTTTCTCAGCCCATTTTCCATTTCCTCCAGATCACTAATCATGTTAATCCGCCATGACTTCCTTAAAGCACACCCATAAAGCCGCAAACTTTTCATTTAGTGGCATCACAAACCCATTGAACAGCTGGAGCTTTCATCTTGTAGCAACACTTTGATTATAGACAATATTCATTTTCTGCCCAGCCTTCATTGCATTTGTTTACAGAATAAATTATAACTTAATGCTACATTTTCTATGATTTTGTAAGTTAGTCCTTCTAGTTGAAAATCATTAGTCCATCGACCAAATTTGATTGTGATTTCTTTTTTAAATTTCCAAATTTCCCTTTTCATCTGCATTTTTTGTTTTGTTTGTAGCAAGTGAGATTAAAAAACATTGACTAGAAATGGGCAGTTTATGGAGAGAAAAAAAACAATTAAATTACCATGGAAAACCAATGGAAGGACTGAGTGGCAAGCAAATATAAAAATACAGGGATTCAATATGGGTTTTTAAACCAAAGGGATAGCTAATTATTTCCCTAAAAACAGAGATTAAATAATAGTTTACTTTCTGTTTACATAAATATGCTCTATTGAAGGCTTCAGACTTCAGGAGCCAAAAGAAGCTCCAAGCAACCTCATAACAAGGCTGGCACAAATTAATAATAGCTTTAGAACCTATACCAGAAAAAAATTTAAGAGTTGCCTGAAAAATTTAACAGCAAAAGGATTGAAGAAATTTCAAGTTCTTTTTTTCCAGTTTAAAGATCGATAACATGAAAGAAGTCCTATCCCCACAAAAGAGATGGACAGTGAGCATAATGCTTCATGTGGTTGACTCAGAGGCATTTACCAAAACAATTTTTATTTGTATCACATACAAACATTTCAAGACTATCATTCAAAGACCTCAGTGCATTATATCTTAAAGAGTCTTTAAGCTATATATACCAAGAGATAACAAATGTTAAATCTATTTTCTTTTTAGACCTCAGTGCATTATATCTTAAAGAGTCTTTAAGCTATATTTACCAAGAGATAACAAATGTTAAATCTATATTTTTTTAGAATAGTTAATTTTTTAGGTAACATCTTCTTCTACCCTCAGGGAGTACAGACAAAAAATGTCACATGTCTACTTTGAAAATCGGTAAAATAAAAAGGAGAAAAATTTAGAATCAACTTTACTTGGGATAAAAACTGACCTGTTTTCATCGCCAATAACCTTTTTTGGAGAAAGGGCATTATCTGGTAATAACGGACCACCCAAAAAACTTTTATGCTCAGAAATGACATGACGTGGTAAAGAACTACTTCGCCCAGAATTCTCACCCTCATTTCTTTCGCTTTCTTGGTCCATGGCACTCGATGACAACTCTGTAAGAGCCTGTTGTTCACATTCTGTTTGGGAAGTAACCTTCCAGTTTGGACTAGTTGCACCCACAGCCTCCTCACCAACATCAAAACAACCTCTGCATCAGATTACATGACAGCATAATTAACATGATAAGGAATATTCATATTTGATCATAAGTTAAGATCACAAAACCGTTGTAGAGAATCCAAAAGCACAACAGTTGATCACAGTGTACATAAATGGATTCTATAATTCAAATAAACTTTTCATAGATTAATTGCTGTTCAATATATTATGTAAAAAACTGTTACCCACTACCAAAGAGGCAGTAAATTTATTTAAGGTCAAATAATTGGAACTGGAAATGTGAGCCATAAGAGGGAGAGGGTGCGGGTGAGACATACTTAAGTGCTTGAAGAGGTTTAATAGGAAATGAAGGGAGTGAAGTCTCCAAATCATGTAGATCGTTGAAGCCATCCTGAAACAAATGAAAGGTGATGTCAACATATGAAAGGATAACCTTGACTCAACAGTAAGCAGTAAATATCTGAGAATCAAGGCAAAAAACTAAAAGAAGTCATTATGGGGAAAATAATACCTCCTGACTAGGAGCAGAAATTGAATGATTAGCAATTTTGGGGGGCAGCTTCTCAGCAGGAAACCCAACAATGTTGTACCTGTCCATTTGTTTCCCACTCAAATCTGGATCTTCTGCATTTGACATGCAATCATAGTCCTGAATCTGCAGGTAGCAATGGTGCCAGCGGTGATCAGTCAAATTAATGATACAAAGTTTTGTGTACTTTGCCATCTCTTTTCGACAAGTTACTTTTCTAAGCAATCATGCTTAACCATATACACTCAAACCAGGAACGCATTACTTACAAGGGCAGCTTGATTTTTTAAATCTTCTAGGTTGAAATTCCAGGCACTGATTCCTCTTATGTACTCTTGCTGCAAAACAGAAGAGTTACTTCACAGTGATATCAAAGGAGAAATATCCAGAAACTTTAAGCACTCTAATCATCTGTAAGATTTCATACAATACACAAACAGAGACACACACAGCACAAGCAAGCATGCTACCATTTTTTTGTAATGCATAACTTTTAAGAGTAAAGACATTTGTACCATAGGAATATCATTGATGGAAAAGTTGCCACAGCTTAGAAGTTGCTATTTACCAGAAAAACATCAACCCAAATTAAATTACTTCAACTTTCCAATCTTTTGATCAAATTTGGACATTCCAACTCTGGCTTGGATCCAATCACATATTACCATATTCAAAAACAAATTCAACTTATCAAGGCTGAATTTTATGGTGAATTACAAGGAAAATAAAACAGATAAAAATGGTTTGTTTTACTAAATTCAAAATTCAGTTTTTCACATTCAACCTCAGGAGTTTAATAAAAATCAGAAATTAATTCGTAACTCATTGGAAAATGTTACAATCTGAGGTGGCATGCTTTTGTATGATCTATTGTTTGGTAGTATGATAAGTCTCAAGCTACCAAGTAAGAGTATAAGGGAGTGACCATTCATGCAATGACTGTCGAAGACTTGGCCTTGTAGAGTATTCTAGAGCCTGCTTACCAAAGACATACACAAGGTTTTGCACTTTTTCAGCTAAGGTTCTTCGGACATGCCCAAAATGTGTGTTTGTGTTCCCGAATCACAAGGAAGATAGGCAAAAGATGATACTGCATTGATGTCAATTCATATTTGGAAGACAGCATAGGGTGAACCTGCTTCCTAACACCCATTCATTATTCATAGTATCATATATCCAAACTACACCATGTTAAGTTCACACGTAATTTTATCCACAGCCCAAGTTAGGACCAAAATTTTCTAAATAATTGGGTTTAAGCCAGAAGTTAAACCATTAACAGATACCACCTGTGATATTTGCTCTTTATCTCCATAGAGGGCCTTATTCTGCACTAGAAGATCAGCCTCTTTTGCCTGAAAAAGTGAAAACAGAAATCTGAGGAGCTGTACCAAAAATTATACCTTTTTCCATAAGAAAGTCTACGAAACAGAAAACATGAAGTTGGACATGAGCAAGAGACCTTCAGTATCTTAAACCGTTCCCCTAAAGGAGAAAGACCATCAAGAATGGCCCGAACAAGATAATCATGAGAGCGTGCATTTTTAAAAAAATGGTGCTTCAAAAGCTTTTCTGATGTGGGTCGTTTCTTTGGATCCTTCACTAAGCAAGCAGCTACCATCTCTTTAAATGACTGCAGAAGCGAAACACTTTCATTACAATTCACGAGGGAAAAGAGTCAAATTGTTTCAGCTGAACAACAAACCTTTGAAAATCTCTTGTCTCTTTCATAGTCAAGCCCTGGAGGTGCATTTTGTAAGGTCATCAGCAAAACCTGCAGTAAATAAGGGGAAATATCAAAAGTGTGCAACGGAAAAATAAGCACCAGGAAATGCTTCTGATATGGACAGCATAAGTATCTGAAAAGGAAATTTACTTTCATTGGTGGATACTTGGAAAAAGGAGCATGGCCATGAGCAAGTTCAAGGGCTGTTATCCCAAATGACCAGATATCTGCTCTGTTCAGAGAAACAAGTTTCACAGCAATTTCAGCAAAGAAATTGAGATATTTATGAAGGAAAAAGAAGATTAGATAAAAAAAACCAAGAGATTCACATCCAACTCACTTAAAGTCATATCCATGCAATTGCTGCATAACTTCAGGAGCCATCCTAGAGAGAAGAAAAAAAGACAAAATATATCTTCTGATAACATGTACAGTATTCTTTTGCCTCAGATAAACAGCACAGAGTGTAGGTTTCCAATAGTAATGTATTAACTAAAAGGGAAATAGGATAAACAATTACCAGCAAGGAGTGCCAACAAAAGTATTTCTTGAGCGTTGCCTATCTCCTGTATCAAACATGCATGCTGACACTCCAAAGTCTGCTAACTTCACTGTACCATCAGAATCAATTAAAATGTTGCCAGCCTGCAAAGAGTTAAGAAAGCAGGTAAGAGAAACATCAAAATATTAATCCCCTAAACTCCAAGGGGAAAAAGTTGACAGAATAATAATACATGTGCCATGAGATACAACAAGACACAATTCAAGACCACAAAATTCAGAAAGAATAGACCTAAGAAACACTGAGCGCAAGAATTGATAAGAAAAAAGTTGAAGACTAGAGGCTAAAAGCAATACCATCCAAGCATATGTTTCATAACTGCACTAGGGAAAAAATAACTTTTTCTGCAAAAACTCATCAGGAACTCTTGGTTTGATGAATCAATAAATCATTGCATGGCACAAAATTTTGTGTGGAACTCTTGGTTTCTGTTAATTATTTAATATGTTCCAAGAAAACTGATATTCATACAGCACATTTAATGAAGACAAAAACTGACTAATTACTACAAACATCAAGAATAACAGGTGAAAGAAATAAGGAAATGCTAAGATGCATAATTGCAAAACACTTACCTTAACATCCCTGTGGATGTGCCCATGCTCATGAATATAAACAAGAGCTTTGAGAGTCTCGCGCAATAATGTAGCAATGACAGGCTCTTCAAAACCTTCTGGGTAAGCAGATTTCATTATATGAAGGCATGAACCCCCAGCCATATATGGCATCACAACCCAAAGGCTATAGCCAGCAGTGAAAGAGCCATGTGCTCGTAATACATTCGGATGATCAATCAAGCTCATTGTCTGTACCTCCCGCCGGATACCATCCTGTATCAGTTGGATGGGAAAATGTTTAATATGATGCCAATACAGTACTTCGTGCTCAATTCTCAATGTGATCTAGTGATGCACAACCTAGAAACAACCATCAATGACACATAAAATGAACCTGAGGGAAGACATGTATAGTCATGCAATGAGTTCTTAAGGTCATGTTTCAATGAAGATTTTAACCAGCTTAGTTATTGTTATAAATCGAATAGCGGACTGAAAATGAACCACTGGACTAGGTCATGAAGAATTAACTGGTATGGGGAACATTCTCCTGAGATACCAATGTTTGGTGCAACTAAGGAAAATTGGTCCAATGAATTTGTTCTCCAGTCAAGGAAAAAAAAGATAGTGCTTTACTAGGACAGATTTGTTTTCCCTATCTTATCCCACAATGGGAACACATTTCCAACAAGGACCCAAAAGCTTGATGAACAGTAAAGACCTTATGTTACATTGTATTAACCATATTATAAAAAAGACGACACATCCTGTCAGATTAATTCTATTATTTAAAAGAAAAATGGCAATGTATATAAAAAAAAAAGAGAGTTATTTTCTAATGCATACTAAACACCATAAAAACTTTCCATGAAATTTGATTTCCAAGATCACTTGTTTTCATGAAACAGACGGAGCATTAGTTTTATTGTTTATTGATAGGAGCTAATGCAGACATGTGCATAACTGATGTAGGGGGCATACAAGCATCTTCAGAAAAGGAACAGCAGAAGGCCTAAAGTAATGAATAGAACAAGACATAACCATGCAGTTACTCTAAAAGAGAGGAATGCCTTTTTTCTGTACATATCCAACATAGAAATAAACACGAACATATTAGAATCTAACAAAAATGTAATTCACTTACCAGATCATTATTGCACTTTTCCAGATCAAGAACCTTAATAGCAACTATCTGATTAAATGGAATGCAGAGAGCCCTATACACAGTGGCGCTGACACCTTCACCAATTTCTTCATATAACTTGTAATCTTTTGCATTGACAGGATATCTTTTCTCCGAGACATACTCCATGGTTTGCTCTTATAACACACCATTAACACCAGCTTTACTCCTAAATGTTCCAGTGAAGATAAACAAAGTGTATGCAGAGAAGGTTAAAAGTAAGGTGATGTGGGGTTTCTTCCAATTGGGCAGCATTTTCCCCTTTCAACATAAAATATCATATGAATCCAACAGCTTCATCAACATGATACTGGCCAGGTCTTTTTTTTAATGCAGGCAGAACCACTTCAATAAGCCTTAATTATTTTAAAACCCCTGAATTGCACTAATGTTGTCGGATATCTGTTAAACTACTACAACCAGTTACGGACAATCAGGAGGACTCTGTACAAGAAGTAGTTCTAGAGGCCATCAAAAGAATCTCCAATTTCTTTCTTTCTTTTACACAAGGAAAAAACATATGCTCCAAAGACCAGCCAAAGCAAGTTGAAAAAACCTCTAATTCAGCAGCAGCATCTCATACAAAACCCCAGAAGGCGGTACCTGTAGGAGAAAGAAATCATCTACGTTCAACAGTATGCTTTTTTTCAAAAGAAGACTTTCTCTCTCTTTTTATTGACCATTTCTATCCCTTTTCTGCTCTCCTGGTGGTAATCTAACAAGTAGCGATTTCTTTTTTTTTTTTTTTAAAGAAGAAGCTTATCACAACATCAGGAAGCAACAATTATCATAAAAGACCACAAGTTTCAAAATTAAGGGGAAAAAGCAGTGAATCTGAAAGCATCACATCTAACGCAACAGATTTAGAAAGTAAAAGCAGAGATTTCTAGGGTTTTAACAGTAAAAAGTAGTGAAAAATCTGACCTGATTTAGTTAGACCAGAAAAGAAGGACGACTTGAGATTTTTCTCTCTCAAGATCGACCTTAATTTTTGCGATTATGGGAGCTCTGTGTTTGGTGATTTGATTGATAGCAGAGAAAATAATACCAGGAACGACGAGAAAGAAATAAAATAAAAAAGCTGCTAGTTGTATATATATTTTTTTATTTTTGACTCTTGGTAGAGAGAAGGGCAGCTGCAAATGTTAAGGGTGGTGAGTGGGGGCCGCCAATGCCCAAGAGATTTTATTGAGTTTTCTTTCTGACCTGTACGTGAATATATCGCTTAGATTTTCCATCGCTAATTTCTCGGGGCACATGGAGAGGAAAGCTAATTGCATAGCATCTCCCTGTGACTCTGGCCTGTATTTTTCTACAGTCAAGCGTGATTGGCTTGTATTTTTCTCAACTCGTTTCAGCCCGCAAACCTCTCTTTAATGAGTTATTAGTCATTTGCACGCAAGCTGTAGAGGAAAGGTGGCCCGCTTTGCGCCGCCTGCCGAGTTTATTTTTTAATATAAAAAACTATGCTAGTGTATTTTATAAAAACAAAAAAAAAAATCAATAATTGGATCTTGTAAGATAATTTTATTCAATTGCATGACAAGGAAAAAGCAACGGTAGTAAATAGATAAAGTTTTAAGAGAAAATGTAATAATGATAATTAAATAAAACACTTGTTTAAATGAAAAAAATTAATAAAATGAATTTCAAGAAAATTTAATGTTAAAAGATAAAATTAAAATAAAAAAACAACTTAAAAAATTAATAAGGTTATCTCACCAAACATATTACTCGAGTCATAAGATTGTAATAACTTAATTAAAAGGAAACGAAGAAAATCATCAACCCTTTTTTTAAAATGAACAACGTCAAAAGATGAAAGAGAAAAAAATATTAAAAAAATATCAACTCATGTTAATTTTTTAAACCAGTGACCCGAGTCACTAAATAGGGAGCACCCCTTCTAGAAAAATCATAAATCCCAACCCCTAATAAATTAAATATCGAATGATGAAATTGAAAAGAATTAAATTATACAAAATGATCAAAAAGAAAAAAGAAATAACAATTAAGAGAATGAGGACCTAATCTAAAATAAAAGGTAAATGAGAGAACTGCCTAGAATTTTGACTTGGAGGGGGAAATTGAAAAGAAAAATTAAATTAATAAAAAAATCAAAAACTAAAAATCAAAGGAATGAGAACCAGATTTGAAAAGAAAATAACAAATTATAATTATGGATTCAATTATGAAATTGAAATTTGACAAGAGGTCCAAAAATAAAAAATAAGGACCAAAGTTGAAATATCAGTAAATGAGAGGACAATTATACAAAAATCAATTGTACAAAAGGATCAAAAAACAAAATTAAAAACTACGAGAATAGGGACCTAATTTGAAATAAAAGGTAAATGAGAGGACTACCTAGAACTTTGAATTAAAGAGGGAAATTAAAAACAAAAACTAAATTCACAAAAGAATTTTTTAAAAATCAAAATCAAAAGAATGAGGATTGTATATGAAAAAATAATAAATTATAATCATGGATGTAATGATGAAATTGAAAACAAATTGAAATTTGACAAAGGACCAAGGAAAAAAATTATAAATAAAAAAACGAGGACCAAAGTTGAAATATCGTATATAAAAATCAATTGTACAAAAAGATCAAAAACAAAAAAAAAATAACAATTAATAGAATGAGGACTTAAATTGAAACATGAAGTAAATGAGAGGATTGTCTAGAATTTTGAATTGAAAGGTAAGATTGAAAAGAAAAATCAAATTCATAAAAGAACCTAAAACAAAAAATCAAAACCAAAAGAATGAAGATCAAACTTGAAAAAAATAACAAATTATAATTATGGATTCAGAGATGAAATTGAAAACAAATTTGAAATCTGACAACATGACCAAGAACATAAATAAAAAATAAAAAAAATAATGAGAGGACAATTATGAAAGTTTAAATAGCAAGCGTGTAATTCCATGGAAGGAGAGAAAATGAAGGAGAAAGGGAAAGAAGTTGTCAATGAAACACTGTCGCATAAAACACCACACGCGCGGCTCCATATGGAAGAAGGCGATGCGACTCCAAAAAGAGCGGAGGCAGAGACCTAATGGCACATGCATATGAGCCAAACATTTTTTTAATACTCTTATATATTTATCAAAATACTAAACTACCCATGAGTCAACTTGATTACAACAAAAAAAAATACATGATGAGAATTACTAAAAAGCCCTTACAAGCAAATTTATTAATTTTTACTTTACAGGGAAAGACCCTTGTAAGACCCAAACTTTTGGGCCAAACCCAAGCCCAAGTCAGCCCAAACCCAACCTAAGTTAACATAGGTATATAAGAAAAGGTTGCAAGAGAATTACTGTTCTCTCTTCTAAGTCTTGTGGCCGCCGTGACCCTTTCCTCATCAAACCAAGGATTTCAATTTTTGATCTTGAGTTTTGGGTTTCAGAAAAGTGAAAGTAGCAAGTAAGTGATTCTCTCTCATGTTACTTTTAATTATGATTTGTTTATGGAAGGATTAGAGAGAGAGAGAGAGAGATTAGGGTTTATAAGGATTAGAAGTTTATGTTGTTAAGATTGATTTATAATTATTAAGGGTTTAATGTTAGGTGATTAATTAGTATGTTGTTAGAAATAAAGATTTGTGAGTTGATTTGTTTAAATTAATTTTTATGGGTTAAGAAATTCATTTTTTACCTTGCTGGAAAAT
>Ga0307515_10017640_pt1 | contig 12986 bp, 2 predicted proteins | sample 17_EM_MG_FD_194513 | JGI IMG/M metagenome (GOLD analysis project Ga0307515, IMG submission 194513) | Populus trichocarpa ectomycorrhiza microbial communities from riparian zone in the Pacific Northwest, United States - 17_EM | ecosystem: Host-associated > Plants > Roots > Unclassified | place...
AAACTCGATTACTGTCAATGGAAAATGCAGGACAAAATATACATTGCTAGTTTTTGTTTTTCATGAAGTCGAAAAGCTTGAAAGATCGCTCTGCTTGACTCGGCACTTTTCGACTTCAGCTGTGTCCTGTATTCCTTTCCTCGCATGCTGCTGGTGTGTGTTGACAATGTTTTTCCTAAAAAAACTTCGATGAATTCTGTGCTCATTGTCACATGTCTCTTGACTTTTTAGCTACTCTACATTTTGTTGTCCTTAGCCCTTCTGAAACCACAACATCTATTTGTTAGATGTGTGTATTGAAATTCTGTTTCTTTAATTTCTTCTTCTATTATTGCATCTTCCCAATGCAGGTTTGCTTTCCAGGTTTATTAATGGTGTGGATTACTCTTCCTTCTAGCGGTAACGCGTAGAGCTGCTATGATAACGATCAGCTCTCTCGCTTTGTCATCTTGCTCATCCAAAACCTGCACTCTCTTTCTGGGTCTGCATTTCGTTTTAAATGGAGTTTATTTGTATTTTATTCATCTATAACTTGTTGATTTGATGTTTATGAGTTTTGAAGCATGGGCACATGGTAAAATCAAGAGTGAGCAGAGAAAGGAGAAGGAGCAATCAGGGAGGGAGAGAGAGGGCATGTTTTGGGGTAAGCAAGGGGGATAAAGATAGCCCTGTAAAATGACAGATCCTTAACACATGTTGGTAACGCCCTGGAAATGATAGTATTTTTCATCCTTGACCTTGCTTGCTTGAACAAATATGTGTTATTTTGATTCAAATTGTGACGAACATGAAAACAAACAAGTGTGTCTGATGCTCACATTAAAAGATAAACAATGAAAAAAAAAAGAGTTCCTTTTATATATATATATATATAAGGAACTCTTTTTTTTTTCTTTTGTTCTTACCAATACCGCCTTGCACGCAGCATAGCTCGACAACGACGTTGTTACATAGTCTTGGTATCTATTTTTAAAGTTCTTTCTCAAATAAAATCTTAAGCTTTTTATAGAGCCATTCACTTTGAAAACCTATAAAAACATAAGATCATCTCATCACCAAATACTAGAGCAAATAATCTTTTTTCAAGAAAGAAAATAATCAAGGAGTTGCAAGGTTTCAAAAGCAAATTGTTTTAAACTCACATCGAAACAATTTTTATTTTCAAAATGCAAGATCTAGATTTCAAGATTTATTTTAGACCTATATTCCTTCACCAAACTGAAAAGAAGAGAAATGAGAGAATGGTCTCTTAAAACCATTATTTATCTAAGTCGTTGATAGAGTACACTTAGAGACAATGACCACAGTTTTAAAACTTGAACCTAAAACTTGACTTGACTTGATAGGTTTACCTGTGACTCGGGTGATTTGAGATTTAGATTAGATCGAGTTTTAACAAAAATATAATAGAATTGATCTAGTATGACCCGATCAGAAACTTGAGCTTACAATTGACTTGATCAAACCTGAGCGACATCGAGTCAACCCGAAACTTGAGTAACCCGGCATAATCCGGGTGAGACCCAATTTTTTTTTTTTTACATTCTTTTAATAAACCCAAAAAACTATATAATTAATTTATGAATACTTAGCCTCACATGTTTTTTTATAGCCTACATCCACATGAATTATTTCTTAACTTTTCGATGTTATATATATATAATGTTTCTTAATTTTTTGATGTGAGATAGCTATATATATAGTTTACATCTACATGTAATGTTTTTTAACTTTTCGATGTGGGATAATTATATATAGTTTTTTATTCATATGGATTGTTTCTTAACTTTTCTATGTAGAATATTAAAACCTCAAACAATGTTTTTAAAAAATTCTCCTAAGTTGACCTAGGTCAACCTATGTGATTCGGCTCCTTGACCAAGTCAACGCCCGAAACAAGTTTAATAACTATGAGTTAGGTATTAGATAAGCATTTTGACAATCATACTTTGATCAATACCAAAAACAAATATCTCACTAGATTGAGGAGTAATGCTATGTTGCAAACCGACTCAATTTTTTTTTATGTAAAAAAAAAGTTGTTAAGGTAATGTACGCATTCCTAAAAAAGCAAAAAAAAAAAATTAAGACTAAGATCATTTACTTGACTTGGTTTAATAAACTTGACTAATTTAAATAATACAAATAATAAATACAACGACAATAAATAAACTTACAAAAAAAAATTAACAGGGTAAAAAGGTCAAAAGAACCCAACATGAGTCCATCCGAATTAGCATGTCAAATATGTGACCCGATCGTGATATTGGGGTAACCTTGTCGAAAACAAATATAATATAACTAAGAAGTTTAATTATCAAACAATTTAATGTTGAAGAAAAAAATTAAAAAAAAAACTAATTAAAAAAGCAACGAAAAAAAAAGATCTGAGTCAACCCGGGTTAATCTCACGACCATGAGCACTAGATTGTGATAACCTCATAGAAAGGAAAAAAAACTATGGAGACTGATTCCTAATAAATCAAATATTGAAAGATAAAATTAAAAATAAATCAATTTTTAAAAAGGAAATTAGAAAAATACCAAAATCAACCCGTGTTAATTTTTAAAACTTGTGCCCTAATCATGAGCCAAAGATTAACTCCATAGAAGACAAACTCTAAAAATAACAAAGTAAAATTATAAATATTGAGTGATGGAATTGAAAGATAATATAGTAAGAAAAGGATCCAAAACATAATAAATAGTAATAAAAAGAATGTGAATTAAATTTGATATAAAAATAATTTGAAATTAAATGTAGAGGGGTGAAATTGAAAACAAAATTCAATTAGGAAAAAGAAAAAAAAACCACAAACAACAATCAAAAGAATGAAGACCAAATTTGATATAAAAATTAAATGAAACCAAATGATAAGGGATGAAATTGAAAAAAAAATCAATAAAAAAAGATAAAATAAATAAAATAAATAATAATCAAAAGAATAAAGATCAAATTTGATACAAAAAATAAATGAAAGTATAACTTTATATTTTGGCAAAGAGAAAAGAGAGAAATGAATGCAGAAAAGTAAGAAGTTCATTGAAACTCAATCACTATGTCGTCGTGTACACGCGACATACTATTATAAAGATCACGGTAAGATGTTTTCAACACAGCCATGTAAGGCGGTATTTAGAAGTAGGACGATGTCTCAAGAGCCGACTAAAAAGAGTGGGCGTTGCCTACTCGCTATTAAATACAATACACATGCTAATTATTATTATTTTAAAATATATTTAGATTTATTAAAACATCAAATCAACTTTTAGTCAATTTGATAACTATTAAAAAGCCTTGGTTGAAAAAGAAAAAACCCTAAATACTAGTTTGAGAAATTATGCTTTTAAATATAATTTAGTTAATATACGTTCCTTTTTAAGAAAAAAACATATTATTCTCAATAGTGTGTGTGTGTGTGTGTGTGTGTGTGTGTGTGTGTGTTGGTTGAAAGAGTAAAATGTAATTATACTATCGCGATATGAATAATTTTTTAATCTTAATTTTAATATCAGGTTTGGCTCTTGCTTTCATTTCCTCACCTGATGCATCTCAGCAGCATCTAATAACATGAATCTTCTGCAAGGTCAAATTGACAAGAGAGAGAGAGAGATTGATTAAGTCTTCCACACAAGATAGTGAACAGACAATGTTACCATCAAACTTCTTAAGGTTGTTGGATTCACAGAGCAAACTCTATTTGGGTTGCCAGGACTTGTCCACGCTAATCCCCTCCTATCTTCACCGCCTCAAACTCTGCACCAAACACCAAGCCCCATTAAATGCCAAAAAACTCCATGCCCAGATCGTTAAAAGTGGCCTAAACCAATGCCAACCCTTACCCAACACGCTCTTGGATGCATATGGCAAATGTAATCTGCTTCAAGATGCACATTACCTGTTCGACGAAATGCCTCAAAGGGACCATGTCTCCTGGGCCTCGATTCTCACTGCATACAATCAAGCAAAGCTCCCCAACAAGACTCTATCTATTTTCCATTATATGTTCACTACTGATAGGCTTCAACCGGACCATTTTGTGTATGCCACTCTCCTTAAGGCGTGCGCTAGCTTATGCTCTTTAAGGCTAGGCAAACAAGTGCATGCTCGCTTTGTTTTATCCCCTTTTGTTGATGATGATGTTGTTAAATCATCTTTGGTTGATATGTATGCAAAATGTGGATTGCCAAGTATTGCGCGTAGTGTATTTGATTCAATTTTGGTGAAAACTTCAGTTTCTTGGACCGCAATGTTATCTGGGTATGCTAGGAGTGGGTTAAAAGATGAGGCTATGGAGTTATTTTTTAGGACTCCAGTAAGGAATTTGTATTCTTGGACTGCTTTGATATCTGGATTGGTGCAGAGTGGATATTGTATTGATGGTTGTTATATGTTTATTGAAATGAGAAGAGAAGGGGTTGATATAGTAGACCCATTAGTCCTTTCAAGTGTAGTTGGTGCTTGTGCTAATTTAGCAGTTTTGGGACTTGGAAAGCAAATTCATGGCCTAGTTATTGGTTCTGGCTATGAATCTTGCTTGTTTATAAGCAATGCACTTGTGGACATGTATGCAAAATGCAGTGATATTTTAGCAGCCAGGAATGTTTTTAATAGAATGCTTCATAGAGATGTTGTCTCGTGGACTTCTATAATAGTTGGGGCAGCTCAGCATGGAAGAGCCAAGGAAGCATTGGATTTATATGATCAAATGGTTTTAGCTGAAATAAAACCAAATGAAGTGACCTTTGTTGGATTGATCTATGCTTGCAGCCATGCTGGGTTAGTTAGCAAGGGCCGAAAACTTTTTAAGGCGATGATTGAGGATTATAGGATTAGTCCCTCCTTGCAACTCTTCACATGCTTCTTGGACCTTCTTAGTCGATCTGGGCACCTCAACGAGGCTGAGGATCTGATTAAAACAATGCCGCATAAGCCTGATGAACCTACATGGGCAGCTTTATTAAGCGCTTGCAAACACCATGGAAATACTGAAATGGGAGTGAGGATTGCTGATCGTCTACTGAGCTTGAATATGCATGAGCCTTCAACCTATGTACTGTTATCTAATGTTTATGCAGGTGCTGGTAAGTGGGAACAGATGTCAAGAGTTAGAAAGTTGATGACAGATATGGAAGTTAAGAGGAAGCCTGGTTATAGTTCCATTGACCTTGGAAAGGAAAGCCAAGTATTTCATGCTGGGGAAACATGTCATCCCATGAAGGATGAAATATTTGGTTTGCTTAAAGAATTAGATGCAGAGATGAGGAAAAGGGGTTATATACCTGATACTAGCTATGTTTTACATGACATGGAAGAGCAAGAGAAAGAGCGGGAGCTTTTCTGGCATAGTGAGAGATGGGCTGTAGCTTATGGACTGCTTAAGGCTGTTCCAGGAACAGTTATACGGATTGTGAAAAATCTTCGTATTTGTGGAGATTGCCATACCTTTCTCAAACTCACTAGTAGCATTGTGCATAAAGAAATTATTGTCCGAGATGCCACAAGGTATCATCATTTTAAAGATGGAAGATGTTCATGCAATGATTTTTGGTGATTATGATTCAAAAATAGCCCTTGAAGGTGCAGTGGTTATAGCAAGAAGGCTTTGAGACATAAAAACTACTATCTTGAATTAATTGCTCTCATGTTTGGTTTAACGTAAACAAAAAGTTTGTAGAAAAAAATAGAAAGAGAAAATAATTGTTTTCTAATTGATTTGTATCAATATTAAAATGATATTTATATATAAAAAAAAATACCTTTGTAGACCAATTACCTCTACAAACCAATATGTAATTACCTCTATACAAACTAATATGCATATAGAATTTAAAATGCAACTTTTCAATCAAATTAATTGAATACCTTGGCAGCAGAAGGTGTAATGTATAATTAATTAATTAATTAATTTTAAAAATAAAAATTATTTATTTTTTTATAATCTCAAGAAACACGCTTATATATTTCTCAATTTATAAATTACATCAAAACCTCCTCGGAATGAAGTTCTCTTTGTTTAATATTCAAAGCTCAAATTAATTCAAAATGGCCTTGTTATCAGCTTCTTTTCCTTCATTTTTACTTCCATCTACCTCCTTTGAACTCTCTTTTTTCCAATGTATTTCTCGCATCTGTAGTTTCAGCTTCAACTACCTAATAGTGTCTGTTGTCCCAAGGACACACGCATTCATACTTTTTAGAATTATCAGGTCCGTCCTTCATTCGCTTCTCTAGACGAAATGGGTTCATGATCAAGAAATTGCTGACATCTGCTCTTCTGCGCTCTTTTCTGCTGTATAGAAGCTATCCAGCATTGGCAACATCTGATTTAGAAGACAGATGCAAGATCACATGTTGCCCTGAGATTGTGCAGCTGACCTGATTTAGAAGACAGATGCAAGATCACATGTTGCCCTGAGCTTGTGCAGCTGACTTGATTTATAAGACAGATGGAAGATAGATGCAAGATCACATGTTGCCTTGATATTGTCTTTGTTTAAATAATATATAAAAAAGAAGTTATGTTGTCGTCTCAGGTAGAAATAACTCGGAGAAAGAGATAAATTTGGGCTTTTATTTTTATCTCGGGATACTTTTTAACCAATTTTCTTTCTGAAAACTAGGGATTTGGCCCATAATACAAAACTAAAGACCAACAGAGCCCAGCCCATATTCACGAGACTGGCAGATACTCAAGAGTCCATGATTGGCTTGTATGAGAATTACCTCAAATGACTTTTGCAAGAACAGCTAATTATTCATCAAGATTTTATATGCAAGAATTTACTAAATCCCATGTTTCTTCTGTCCCTCTACAAACACCCTTCTTAGACCTTTTTTTGACATTTTTATTACAAACAAAAATGAGTTTTTGTCAAACAAAACCTAAAAAATAATAAGAAAATAAAAAATAAAAAAAATACTTTCTTTTTCTCTTGAATATGGCCAAAAATCCTTAAAATTATTTGAGAATTTTTTTAAAAAAATATAAAATACTTTGGCATTTAAAAAAAATATTGCATAGATTTTACAACAAGTTTGTAAAAATTCAAAGGATTTTGGCCTATATTTCAAAAATATTAAAAATATATTTTTGGCAAGAAGAATATATTATTCACTTGTAATATAAGGATAAAAAACTCTTAAAGGGGTTAATATCCAAAATATTATTAAGGATAATAATTTATTATTATTCACTTTAATATAAGGATAAAAAAAACATGTATGAGGTTAATATAAAAAATATTATTGAAAATAATACAACTCATTCACTCATAATATAAGGATAAAAAAAACTATAAGAAATTTTACCTCAAATATTATTTGGAATGACACGATAGCTAAAAATTTTAATTTCACAAAAAAAAGAGCCTTAATAATAATTGAGGACATTTCACCGTTTTAGACCAAATCATTGACTTAGAAAATCAGGGTTTGTTTATTGTAGCAAATCCATCATAGTAGACTGATATAAAAAGAAACATCATCAGACCATAACAAACAAACAAAAAAAACAATGTAGCCTACCTTAGGTAGAGTGTACTAGGAGTGTTAATACCTTTCATTTACGTAACCAGTCATTTGTCTAGAATCTCTAAAAGATCAGTTAGGGTTCCTAGTAATCATAATAATAGGTGACGACTTCTTTATCCTACTAAAGACCATTCCAAAACATCACTCGAAAAGTGTCATCACGACATCGCGCCCCTATAAGGAGGGTGCGACAAAATAAAGCATTTGTTCTCATATTCTTAGGTATGAGTGATACCTAAAACTAATATGTATGTACTTGTTGAATGACATGTTCACTGAACTAACCCGCATAAGAATTCTATATGAAGAGATCACCTGTGTCTATGGAAAGACTCACGTGACAGTTGTGTAAATAATCAATAGACTTGAGATCACTAAGTTATCTTATAAAGAGAATGTTATGTTTTGATCCAGCTACACGTTGTTCTAATGAAGGGTAACAAACGAGTAGATATTGAGTATAACATAAACTATATGAAGGTATTTGAGTAATCAATAGAGGATTCATCACCCTAAGTAAATTAGAAAAAAAAATATCACATTTGTTCTCAAATGGTATTGATTGTAAATCCTTGTGCAAAGTGGAATGAAATTTGGAAAGAGTTTCAGTTCTTATTCAAATAATCAATGACTATGGTGTTGAGAACAAATATGATTTGATAAAGTATACACACTTTATACTATAATGTCAAAATTAGAATATTGTTCATAAAAGGATAATAATTATACTAATAAACTAGTCACTAAAAGGTCTAGTCAAACCACTTCTGAATTTTCTAATATTTGAGAGATCATGACAGGTTACTAGACATTATACTTGATCTTCAAATATAAATCAATCAATTGTTAAATTAATAATAAATTAATTTGTTTAATTTATTTAATCATATTTTATTTATGATTGTGATTTATATTTTGGATAACTTATCAAAAGACCTAATAGGTTACACACATAAAAACCATTTGTTAGAAATTAAAATGGGATGATTAATCAAGTGTGTCTTGATTGTAAATAAGTTTTAGATATTGAGGAATTGAGTGTAATTTATATAGTGAATTACAATTCTAAACCTAGAAAAATCAAGTAGAGACTTTATTGAATAAATTTCTAAAACTATCATAAAATAATATGTGTGATATTATTCAGGGGACAAATTGATATTTTGTTATTTATAGAGTTTTCAAATTTCCCTATATATAGAATGTTATGCCTCTTTTTTTATTTACAGAAACTACGTAAGTTACATAACACTTGAAAAACACACAAAAAAATGAGAGTAAAAGGAGCTAGCACTCAAAGAGCATATCAATATCTCTCTCCTAAAAGGGTTTAAGAACTTTCTCACTAGTTATTCATGTGGATTACCATTAGAAACCAGATACTTGGATGATTTATGGTTTACGATAACCCAGCCTTGAAGCAATTATTCAAAGCCAAAAATAATATCTGATTTTCAGGTAATTTTTGTATAAACCCTGAACAACCATAGATCCGTCTAATAAGATCTTTATGGCTCCAGAAGGAATTTAAATTTATCATTTCTATTGCATATGTGTTTCAGAAAACCTAACACTATATATCTCATGTTTTGAATGTATATAAATTCACTCTAAAAATATCATAAAGATAAATTTAATTTTATATCCTTATTTTTACCTCTTCAATTAAACATGTACTAATCTTTATCATTTTCACTCTTTTATTTTAATATCACAAGTAATAATCAAATGCTATCTTCCACTAATATCCCTTTCAAATGTCTATTCCTTCGATGACATTTCAGTGGAAAAAAAAACAATTAAAGATTTTTTTTTTTTTGGGCTTAAAAGAGAAATTATACAGGGTTCAATCACTTCACACAATATCCATATCCATGTAGACATTATGCACCACAACTAAGAAATTCTAATGTTGAAATTTCAAACAGACAACACTTGTCCTGAGCCCACCGATGGAGATTAGAGATATGTGGAAGGCGACGTTGCGTGACATGTGAAACAGGAGAATTTGCCTCATCGAACATAGATTTTCAATGTCAAAACAAAGACATCACCTCATGTTCAATGGACTATTTTGTCGTAACTCGGAAGAATTTAATATGAAATTAGAAATGATTTAATGTGTTTACAATAAATCCTTCCTTCTTAATTAAAAAGTTACGTTCATGTATAATGTGAATTGGCTTATATTCAAAGTAATCAACTAATAATTAAGAGCATTCAATTATCATATAATCACACACTATTAAGAGAAATATATATATATATATATATAAGGATATATAAGGATTATTTAGTATTATGTGCTAGTGATGATATAAATTCAAAACTTAATTCAGACAAAACCTCATCTAAATTTTTTATAAAGAAAACATTTTTTTTTGTTGATTTTTCTTTGGAATTTTTACAGGTTTAATAAAATTCTAACTATTTACACTTTAGCCCATGTCCTAACACATTTTACACTGAAAAATACACAAAAATTTGTTTAAGGATATCTTTTTGTACTTTAGCCCATGTCCTAATACATGATATAAAAATCCATTTGAAAATAGAGTTTTTTTTTATTATTAACATTGGCGTCTGGATCAGATTGCACGTACCTCAACTAATCTCACCGGTCATGAAGTTAACAACCATGTAAGGCTCCAGTGACCATCATATTAGCAACCACAGGGATCGAACCTAAAACCACAGGAGAGCAAATCTCTTAGTCCCAAACTTTTATTACTGACTCACCTACTAGATGGTTAAAATAGAATTATTTAGTATTATGTGCTAGTGATGATATAAATACAAATCTTAGTTCAGACAAAATCTAATCTATTTTTTTTTATAAATTTTTTTTTTATTTGTTGATTTTTCTTTGAAATTTTTATGGGTTTAATAAAATTCTAACTACTTACACTTTAAATAATAGCCAATGTCCTAACACATTGTACACTGAAAAATACACAAAAAGAGGATATCTTTGACTTTTTTTAAAAAAAATGGCTACTCCTTATTTTGTGGGATTTTGATCTCCCAGCACACATTATATTTGTCAAAGATTTATCTCCATCTTACATTATTTTTTTTCTCTTGAACTAATCTGAAAATTAAATTAGATTTAATTAGTTTTAATAATTGGAGTCCTTTATCTGATGACTAATAAAAGAGTATATTTTTTCCAACCCACGTCCATGTCCCATCCCCTTATTTGTACGGCTCTCACGCTCCAAAGCAAATACTACCGTTGGTTATCTGACACGTGTATATCCGTCCCCACTTATAATCTTAACTCATTTTAATCGGCAGGTATGCGTTTGACAGATCATAGCTGACACTTTCCAATGGAATAATTCCTGCATGATATTTGGTGAAGTAAGATTTTTATTAAAATCGATCTGACAGTCGTCTTGGATAAAGTTTATGTTATGAGCTGGAAATGTTAATTTGTTTTTAAAAATATATTGTTTTGAGAAAAATATTAATAAGTTTTTCACCAAGTATCAATTTCTTTATCCATTTTTTTTATATAAAATTCAGATCGATTGAGATTCTAAATGAATAAGGTCTCAAGTTCAACAGTTAAGCTTGATATAAATTGTATTTATTTTTTAGTTTAACTGTATTTAAAAAAAATATTTTTTTATTTTAAATTTTATTTTAATTATTTTTAGATTAATTTGATATGTTGATGTCAAAAATAAATTTTAAAAAATTAAAATATATATATTATTATAATGCATTTACAAACAAAAAATTCATTAAAAATTAACATCTACCACAACTCAAACATGGTAAAAATTATGGTAAGCTTTCTATTTCATAATCATAAATCAAGTCCACCCACATTGTTTGGTATAATAGGTGAACAATCATTTTTTAAAAAAACACATTTTACTTCAAGTTAATTTTTTATATATGTTTTTTAATTGTTAATGTACTAATATTAAGATAAATTTAAATAAATAAATAAATATATATATTATTTTAATATATTTCTAAATAAAAATATAATAAAATTATTTAAACCCAACCCATTCATAAAAAGTGGAATAGAGCATTCAATATTATATTATATATCCTCACCAGGATTCACGTGTGGACTAATGATATTTATCATTATCATGATGTAAGAAAGTTTACTCAAAACATATTTTTAGGCAACCTTAACATATATATGACTCACTTGTCCTCATCCTAATGACCTTAAATTCCTTTTGGTAGGAGGATAAGGTGGTTGGTTTTTCACAGGGTTTCCGGCCAAGCAACCACCACCGTCTGGTTATCTTAAATGAGTTATTTAATATTTTTCGTCAACTGAAACTAATTTTTTTTCTCTTACAAGGGCTTTGATGATACATCTTCACATCGTGCATTAAAAAATATATTTATTTAGATATCAATCTCAAATTTGAATTCAAAACGTCAAGTAAAAAGCTTGGGTCAAGAGATTTGTTCCCTCTATAGTCTCAGATTCGAGCCCTGTGATTGCTCATATGATGGTCACTAGAGGCTTACATGATCGTTAACTTCAGGGCTCGTGAGATTAGTCGAGGTACACGCAAGCTGGCCTAAATACCCATGTTAAATAAAAAAACAAAAACAGATATTTTTTAAGATTAAATGTTAGTGTGACAACTGACAAGATATAAAGAGTGAGCCCTACAATTCATTAAACAAGAAATAGTAATCATCACATTAATTTGTACATATAATATTACTCATTGTTTTTTATATTTTATTAAACATTCCTTTTAATCACCGACACCACTTCCTCAATCTTTTCTTCCTCTTTCTGTACATCTCCTCGAGAACCATTGAATAAAGCTGCGGTTGTTTAACAACTGTTTTTATGTTTGTGCGGGGCGCAATATGATATTTAGTAATCAATCAAACTGTATTTTATATTATAAAATTTATTAAAAAATTAAGTTTGAAATGTAATTTTTGATAAGCAGTTTTTATATGTGTTTTTTTAATTAAGTTTCAGTATACATGTTTTTTACTGTACATAAATTTCAATCATAATTTTTACCAAACACATATCTAAATCCAACTAACCACACCTAATCATATTTTTTTAAAACTTATTTTTTTTAATCCAAAACCACAAAAGTTATCTCAAAAACAAAAATACTCTAAATTAGTGAATAAACTACGCTTGTGGCACGTGATTCCCCACGGGTAGTCAATTTTTTACGATGTGAGAAAAATATCAAGGGAAAAAAATTAAGACATGAGTGACCTAACTAATCATTAATTTAAATAATATAAATAACAAATATAACAATAATAACAAAATATATATATATATATAAAAAATCAACATGAATCCATCTAGAATATAAAAAAACTCAATATTGAATGTGAAAACTAAAAAAATTAACAAGAAAAAAAACTTAATTAAACTGAATTAACTCACAAATTATATGAAAATAAATCCAACATATTAAAACTTTACCAT
>Ga0307515_10017641_pt1 | contig 12985 bp, 12 predicted proteins | sample 17_EM_MG_FD_194513 | JGI IMG/M metagenome (GOLD analysis project Ga0307515, IMG submission 194513) | Populus trichocarpa ectomycorrhiza microbial communities from riparian zone in the Pacific Northwest, United States - 17_EM | ecosystem: Host-associated > Plants > Roots > Unclassified | place...
GCCGCCTTTCCTGGGGTGCGTTGGGGGGGGGTGGGGGGCGCCGCTACGCTGGTCAGTCTCGATGTCCGTTAAGCGCACCGGCTGGAACGGCGACCTTAAGGTCGTTTCCGGCGGGCGGAAGGGGGCAGGTGGCGTAGTCGGTGAAGGCGCAGGGTGGGTTGGTGGCGCGGTTGAAGTCCAATACGATCTTGCCCTTGACCGGCTTGGGAGCGTTCAGGAAGCGACCGGCGGGATAGCTGAGACCGTCACGGCAAGTGAGATCCCGGAAGTTGAAAAAGTAGATGTCGCCCTGGTCTTCGGCTTCGAGGCGGCAGGTTTTGCCGCCGATTTTGAAGGTGGCGTAGCCGGGGCAGCTTGCTTGGCGAACGTCGCCAAGGACGTTAGTGATCGCCATGGGCTTCGGCTTGGCGTAGGGCACGAAAGTGGCCTCGATGCGCATTTTGGGGTTGGCGGGGAACCAGTGGAGTCCTTTGAAACCCTTGCGGCGCGGAGCCTCCGGGTCGATCAGTCGGAAGCCGATCCGGTTTCCACGCTGGATGACGCTCATGACAAGGGAGCCGACTTGAACACGGTCGGGGCCGCCGTCGGCGTCCGAGAGGAGTTCGGCGGCCCGAACTTTTTGGCCGTTCACGGTGGCGTCGACGCCCTCTTCAAAGCGGATCACTACCTTTCCGTTGGCCAAGGTGGCGGTTCCCACTCGGTCGGGGATGCTTCGGTTGGGGAGGACGAAATCGTTGGTTGCGCCCGCGCCGATGGCGGCCGTTCCGGGCTTCATCCAAAAGAGGCCTGCCACGCTGAGCCAACCACCTTCGGCTTTGAGCGAAGCTTCGACTTCGCCGCGCCATTTCGCCTCGGTTTGAGCGTAGCTTTGCGCCGGGAACGCAAGAAGGAAGCAGGCGGCGAGGGCGGTCATTTGGCTAAATTACCCGCAGGGCATTGGGAAGTGGATGTCTGGATTCGGCATCGAATAGCGGTGTACGGACGTCTGTCAGAATGGGTTGGCGGGATTTGCCGCCACTTTATCGATGCCGGAATCGAATCTGACTATTCCTTTGACCGACCTGAAGGGGGTTGGGAACCGGGCGGCGCCGGCGTTTGCGAAGCTGGGGCTTCATACGGTGGGCGATTTGGTTTACCACTTGCCACGGCGGTATGAGGATCGGCGGAATCTACCGAAGATCGGCGATCTTCGGGCGGGAATTTGGGCGACCGTGCGGGGGAAGATCCGTAACTTCGACGCCCGACCTACGCGGGGCGGCATGGTCATCCTAAAGGCGGTCATCGGAGACGGCACTGGCGCCGTGGCGTTGACCTGGTTCAACCAGCCCTGGATTCGCCGCCAACTCGAGGAGTACGAGGGCGAGATCCTTGCCTATGGGCAGGTGAAGGACGGCGGCTACAACCTCGAGATCGCCTCGCCGGAGTGGGAGAAGCTGGACGACGAGGACGGGGAAGGCGCATTTGCGCGTATCGTTCCGATCTATCCGCTAACGGACGGGGTTTCGCAGAAGCCGATGCGGCGGGCCGTCTCCAACGCGCTGAATCTGGCGCTGCCCCTTGAGGACCCTTTGCCGGCGTCGCTGCTAAAAGCGCAAAACCTGATGGATCTAACGGAGGCGCTTGGGGCGATTCATGCTCCGGTGACGGACGAGGAGCGGGCGGAGGCCCGGCGGCGGCTGGTGTTCGAGGAGTTCTTTTATCTTCAGGTGGCCTTAGCGATGCGGCGGGCGGAGACGCAACAGGAGTTGGGAATTGCGTTTCCGATTGAGGAATTGATGGGAGGCTCAAGCGCCGGTACGATCACCGGCGGCTACCCGCCTCGCGGACCTGAAGCAGGAGTGACGGATCTTTTCGCTGGAGATCGGGCGGCGTTAAGGGATGGCGAGCCGTTGTGGGATCAGCTTCACCGCATGCTTCCCTTTGAGCTTACGAACGCCCAAAAGCGCGTCGTCGGCGAGATCTTCGACGATATGGCGAAGGCGCATCCGATGAACCGCTTAGTGCAAGGCGACGTCGGCTCGGGCAAAACCGCCGTGGCGGCTTGCGCACTGGTTGCGGCGATCAGGAGTGGCTACCAAGGCGCGCTCATGGCCCCGACCGAAATATTGGCGGAGCAGCATGCGACGAATCTGCGTCGCTTGTTAGCGCCTCTCGGCATTCAGGTCGAGCTGTTGGTCGGAAAGCTCACGCCCACCGAAAAGAAGAAAGCGGCCGCGCGGGTAGCGAGTGGGGAGGCCAATCTGGCGATCGGCACGCACGCATTGATTCAGGAAGGCGTGGCGTTTCACCGGCTTGGGTTGGTTGTGATTGACGAGCAGCACCGGTTTGGCGTGCTGCAGCGAAAGGCTTTGCGCGACCGCGGGATCGGGAATCCAGATGTGCTGGTCATGACGGCGACGCCGATTCCTCGGACGTTGACGATGACCTTGTACGGGGATCTCGACGTCTCGATTATCGACGAACTGCCGCCGGGACGGAAGCCGATCAAGACGCATTGGAAGCTGCCGGGGGATCGGCAGTCGGTTTACGACGAGGTGCGGCGGATGATCGACGAGGGGCGGCAGGCGTATTTCGTTTGTCCGATGGTGGGCGAAAGCGAGAAGATGAACGCCCAGGCGGCGGAGGATCTGCATTACCGGCTATCGCAATCGGAGTTTGCAGATCGGCGGGTCGGCCTCTTGCACGGCCAGATGCGGCCCAAGGAGAAGGAGGCGACGATGGAGGCTTTTCGACGTCACGAACTCGACATCTTGGTGGCGACGACGGTCATCGAAGTCGGCGTCGATGTGGCGAACGCCTCGATCATGGTGATCGAGGACGCGAACCGATTTGGGTTGGCGCAGTTGCACCAGTTGCGGGGGCGAGTTGGACGCGGCGAATATCAGAGCTACTGCGTATTGGTCGCCGACTCCAAGGGAGAGGACGCCGTGGCCCGGATGGAGGCGATGGTGGAGACGTCCGACGGTTTTGTGATCGCGGAGACCGATTTGAAGCTACGCGGCCCGGGCGTGATGGCGGGGACGCAGCAGTCGGGGAACGCGGACTTCCGGGTGGCGGATCTGATCCAGGATTCGAAGCAGTTGGAGATTGCTCGGCAGGCGGTGTTGAAGGCGTTGGAGCGGGATCCGCAGTTGAAGTCGGTGGTGTGGGGTCCGGTGATGGAGAAGGTACGGGAGCGACGTGGGGACTTGGCTGTCGTAAGCGTCAGCTAGGTCGCGTCTTTCGTTACGCGAGAAGGAGTCGTTCCTCGGCGGGCACCTTGCGCAGGTAGCTCAGATACAAGCTCGGCACGTACTCACCGGTCTCCCTCGCGATCAAGTGAAGCAACTGGCCGCGGTGGTGTTCGGCGTGGTTGAGGAGGCTGGTGAGGATTTCGGTGGCGGTGTTCTCGAAGACGACGCCGTTCGGGCCGGGGGAGCGGATGATCGACTTGAGGGTGTCGTTGGAGGACGATTGGATGAACGACTCCAAAGCGCCCATGACGGTCGGGAGTTGGCGTTGGCACTCGTCGAGGGACCAGTTGGGCTCTGGATTGATGCCGGCAGGCACGTGGTGGCCGCGGAGGAGGTAGAGCCAGGGGAGGTTTTCCGCGATGAGGTGGGCGAAGATCTTTCGCATTTCCGCTTGGTGAGGGTGCTGGAGAAGCCAGGTGAGGACCTGGTGGTTCGCCCATCGCTCGAAGGCGAACATTTCGCGGAAGTGGTCCCTCATGGAGGAATTGTAGCAGACGTTTGTCTGTGTGCTGCGTGGACCACTGTGACCGGGCGGCTTGGGCGGTACGCCGTACGGCTCTCCCCCCGGGCCCCCTCTCCCCGCCCGATGGGGCATCGCGTACACCAGGCCGCCTGGGCCGGGGCGACGAGAGGGGGAGACCTAACTTAGGCTTCGATCTTCATTTCGGCCATGAGTCTGGCGAGGACTTCGTGATCGTAGCGGTCCATTTTTTCGGCTCGTTTGCTCTCTTGCTGGGCCTCTTCCATGAGGTCCATTTCTTCGAGCATGATGCCGAGGAGGCCGTGGTAGAGGTGCTTTTCGGGGTCGAGGTCGCTGGCCAGACGGACAGACTTGACGGCTTCGGCGCGGCGGCCGACGCGCCAGAAGGGGACGGCGACGCGGAGGAACAGGTGGTCGTCGCCGGGGGAGAGTTCGATGGCGGCGCGGAGAGATTCCAATGCATCCTCATCCTCGCCCATCGCGACTAACTGGTCGCCGAGCCAGTAGTGATAGAAGGCCTCGTCGGGCTTGACCATGACGGCGGCTTGGGCGGCGACGATGCTGCGCTTGGGGAAGCCGGCGTCGCGAAGGGTCTCCGCCAGTTTCAGCCGGAAATAGGGGTTGTGGGGCTCGCGTTCGATAGCGTGGTCAAGCTCTCGAATGGCGTCCGAGAACCGGCCGTAGCGTTTGTAGGCGTCGCTCAGGCCGATGTGCGGCTCGGCGGCGGTCTCTTGAGCTTTCAGGGCGCGACGATATTGGCGGAGCGCCTGGGGGGACTGATCGCTGTAGTCAAGGGCCGCGGCCAGGTTCATTTGCGACGTAATGTCGTTCTCCGGACGTTGCGCGATCGCCTCTTTGAAGTGGCGGACGGCTTCGGCGATGTTGTTTTCGCCGAGATACATTTGACCAAGCGCATCGCTCTCTTCCGCGGTCTCGCCGTGTTTCTTCCGGGTGGTTTCGAGAACTTCCGGGTCACCGTCGGGTTGGGCGACGGCGAAGAGGTCGGCGATGGTTTTGAAGTTGGGTTCCATTTAGGGGTTAGGGATTAGGCATTAGGCGTTGGGCTTGCTTAAAGCCTGACGCCTAACGCTTTCCGCCTACGGCGGCGTGCAGGGTATCGGTAATCGGTCGGATGGTCAGGGTCGCGGGATACGCGCTTCCTGAAAGAGGCAGGGTGATGATGTCGAAGCTTTGCACCTGCCTTGGCGCAAGGTGGATCCTCATCACTTGGCCCTCGGTCTTGGGCGAAAGTTGAGTGATCGTTACCGTCCTTCCATTTACGACGAAAAGACCGCTTGCGTAACCCGCGCTCGCTTCGAAGACGACTTCGACATCGGTGGCGGTGGAGGTGGGGTTCTCCAGGCGGGTCTTGATCGTATACATCACGCCGAAGTTGCCGTCCAGGCCGCCGCCCATGTCGGCGCGCTGGATGGGGCGCTGGCCGAGGCGGACGAAGCCGTAGCGGCCGCCGACTTGGTAGTCGACGTTTTCCGTTTTGTAGGGATCTGGATAGATATGGAGGCTGGTCTCCATGGGCGCCCGGTCGTAGTCGGTCATCTTGTTTGCGCCGACTTCGCGCCAAGGGGTGGAGGAGAAGAGGGCGGCGTTCCAGCGGTCGTCGAGGGGGAAGGGCGGGAAGGCGTCGGTGCGGACGAGGAGCGCATCCGGGCCGTCCACCAGGCGGATCGAGCAGAGGCCGCTGCCGGTGTCGTTCTGGGCGAGGCGGCGGAGGCAGATGGGGATGGAGCTTCTCGGTGGGATCGTGATGATCTCGGCACTGCCGGTGACGAAGCCCTTTACGTACTGGCCGGCGGCCTCCAGGCCGGCGGTGACCGGATTTTTGTTCGGGTTGCTGTCGCCCGGAGTCAGGGCGACGCGGGCGGGGACATCACTCTCATTTACCGCCTGAACGCGCAGGAAAAGCGTGTTGATCGTGCCGTTCATGTGGTGATACAACAGCCGAGCGGCGGCGCCTTTCTTCACTGTCGCGGCAAACAGCGGGCCGGGCTGGCGGACGGTCTCGGGGTCGTTCGAGTACCAGAGGCTCTCATCCTGGATGCGGGGAAGGGGAATATTTTTGACGCGAACGGAGACGACGCCCGAGGTGGGGAAGGCGTCTGGGGCATCGGCGGTAACCCGGACGGGGAAATCGAGCGTCTGGCCGGATTCGACGGAACGGGAGCGAATGGGGCCGAACTTCCATTTCACGCCAGGCGTTCCGGTCAGGCTGTTTCGCAGAACGCCTTCGATGGCACCTTGTACCGTGCTACCCACGCTGGGCGCTCCGGTCACTTCAACGCCCACGACGCGGGGAAGGATGGCGGCGCGGGGGCGGACCTGGACTTCGACGGTCTCGAGGGCGGTGGGGCCTTGGATGGAGATGACGGCGCGACCGAGTCCGGTGGCGCGGATGGCGATACCGTTGGCGGTGCGCGTAACCGTGGCCGTGGAGGCGCTGTCGCTTTGAAGAGTCGCCTTTTTAGCTTCGAGCCCGGTGAGCTTGAGCGACTTGCTGCCGCCGAGGGGCAGGGTGACGTAGCCGTCCTCAATTTTGAGGGGAGTAATGTGGAGGGCGGCGTTGAGGGCTTTTGCCCAGACCGCGGCCAGTTGAGCCGGAGTCGATTTCGAGGCGCGGGCGTCACCCACGGTGGCCGAATAGACGGCTTGACCATCGACGATGATGTACGGGCCTTGCGCCCAAGCGGTGGTGCCGGTTTGGAGGCGCGAAGCGGCTAGTCCGGCTCGGTTGGCGGGTGAAACGTCACCGACCGAGGTCACGAAGCGGGCCACCCGGACACCATTCACCCACAGCTCATTCCCTTTGCTCGTCGCCTCGGCCGCGCACGCGAATGCGGTGGAGAGGAGGAGAGAGGTGAGCGTGAGGACGGTTCGAAAAGAACGCACGATGCTCAACGTACGGCTATTTTGGCCTATTGCGTGGCCGGTAAACTGATGTTCATCAACATGAACACAATCTCTCGACCCTCCACCACCGTTCATGCCCGAAACTTCATCGACGGGCAGTGGCAGGTCGTTCGCGAAACCTTCGAAAGCATCAACCCCGCCAACCGGAGCGACGTCGTCGGCATCGTGCCCCTTTCCAACTCGTCCGACGTGGACGCAGCGGTGGCGGCGGCTAAGACGGCGTATCACACCTGGCGCGATCTGAGCTGGGTCAAGCGGGCGGAGATCGTCGACACCTTCGCGCAGCTGCTGAAGCGCGACATCGTCGAGCTCGGCGTGCTCTGCACCCGCGAGTGCGGCAAGGCGATCAACGAGGGCCGCGCGGACGCGGTTGAGGCGCTTCACATGGCGCAGTACATTGCCGGTCTGGGCCGGTTGCCGATTGGCGACATCATCAGCAGCGAGATCGCGGAGAAGGACGCGTTTATTCTTCGCAAGCCGAAGGGCGTCGTCGCCTGTATCACGCCGTGGAACTTCCCGGTGGCGATTCCGCTTTGGGTCATCCTTCCCGCCGTTCTCGCCGGCAACACCGTCGTCTTCAAGCCGGCCGAGCAGACCCCAATCTGCGGCCATAAGCTGATGGAGCTTTTTGAGGAAGCAGGCTTCCCGAAGGGCGTGATCAACCTCGTGCACGGCATGGGCGAAGAGGTGGGCGACCCGCTGGTTCGCCACAAGGACGTTGCCGCAGTGCTCTTCACCGGTTCGCGAGCCGTCGGTAAGCACATCCAGCAGGTTGCCGCTGGAGACGCATACAAGTTCGCCGCCACGGAGATGGGCGGCAAGAACGCGACGATCGTTCTGGCGGACGCCGATCTGGATCTCGCGGTCAACGCATGCGTCCTCGGCTCGATGAAGACGACGGGCCAGCGCTGTGTTTCGACCAGCCGCTGCATCGTCGACAAGTCGCTCCTCAATCAGTTTGTCGAGAAGTATTTGGAGCGCGTGAAGCGGATCCGGATCGGCGACGGCGCGCTGGAAGAGACGTTCATGGGCCCACTCATCGAAGAGGGCAGCGTCGAGAAGTGGAAGTTCCACAACTCGAAGGCCGAGGAAGAGGGCGCGGAAGTGCTTCTTCGCGGTGAGCGTCTGACGGGCGGCGTTTACGACGGCGGCGCGTTCGTTTCCCCCTTCGTTTACAAGTTCGACACTTACAAGCCGAACACGTTCTGCCTTCGCGAAGAGGCGTTCAGCCCCCACGTCGCGATCATCGGCGTGGACGGTATGGAGGAGGCGGTCGAGGTCTACAACGACACGGACTACGGCCTCGCGATGGCGGTCATCACCGAGGATTACCGCAAGTGGCGTTACGTCCGCGACCACGCGGAGTTTGGTCTTGGCTACGTGAACCTTCCGTCGATCGGAGCGGAAGTTCATCTTCCGTTCGGCGGCGTGAAGGCCAGCGGTAACGGCCATCCGGGTGCCGAGGGGATCATGGAGTCGGTCACCCACAAGGTGGCGTTCACGGTCAACCACAGCCGCCAGATCGTGATGGCCCAGGGCCTCTCGACCACGGTCTGATCCAGCCGGACTGCACCCTCTTTTTTGAGGGTGCAGTTGAGACTGTCGCTATAATTTGATCGTGTTTGTAATGCGGCTCCTCGTGCCGATGTTGAATCGGAGAGCTATTTAGTTTATGGGAGCCGATAGCCTTTGAGTGAGCCCGGGGGGTCAGCCTTGTTCGACTACGAGCCCGAGAAGTATTGGGCGGTGTGGCAGATCCCGGAGGAGCGATACGCCTATATGGTCGAGTTTGAGCTCAAGGGTTGGCTGATCGCGATCGATTCGGAAGAGGCCGGAATGGCGTACTTATTGGCGGACGCGGCCATGAACGACCGGCCGCCCTCGGCTTATCGATTGGACCAATTGACCCTCCCCGACATGTTCGCCGCCGCGCGGGCCCAGGGGGTTCCGTTCCTTTCCAGCCAAGGGATTCCGGTGGTGGGGGTCTTGGGAGTCGAACTCCGGACGGGGGAAGCGGGGGCAACCTGGGCTCTGCGACGCATTCCGCTGTAGATCGGAAAGGCACACATAATAGGTTATGGCGGCGATTTCGGAGGAGATGCTGGAGCGGCTGGTGCAAGCGGCCGATCATAGTGAGGTCAAGATCGAAATGGCGGGCGGAATGCCGACCTGGGAGGCGATGCCCGGGATTCGTCATCAGCGGATTATCTTGGCGGTCGCGACTTCGATCAAGCGCAAGCCCCAATCGGATGGGGACTGCGGATGCCACCCGGCGATCGATGTCTATATTCGCTTTCCCGATGGTTCGTTCAAACGGCCGGACATCGCGATCTTCTGTCAGGAACTTCCGGACGTGGACGGCGCAACGGAAATCATTCCCGCGGGGGTGATAGAGGTGGTGAGCGCCGGGTACGAGGCGAAGGATCGGATTGGTCTCCCGTTTTATCTTTCTCAGGGAATTGCGGACGTTGTGTTGTACGATCCTCGCAGTCGAGAGGTGATTCATGCGACCTCGGTTGGGCAGACCGTTCATGCCGCACCGGTGGATCTCGTCTTTGCTTGCGGGTGCGTCGTAAATATTCCCCTCTAGGGTGTTGGTTATGGGAGGAAACCGCAATAAATCAGCTTTGGAGCGGTATCTGGACGGATTGATCATCTGGCTGGAGATTCAGAAATTGAAGAGACCCGAAGAATGGGTTCGTTCGCTCACGTTCGTCCCGGCTGTTCTCGCGATTACCTCTGGTTATTGGCTGCTAGGCGCCGTCCTCTTCATCGTTTGTGTCGGCGTTATGGGCTTCCTGAGAACGAAAGCTGGAGGTAGTGCCTGGACTCGAACCCTCAGGGAAAGTATGCCTCGGGTCGCCCGGAAGGCTATCAGGAACGGATCGTTCGATGGCAAAGTTGGAGGAGAAGTGCGGGCGATCCTGGACCGTTGCGTGGCAACAGCGAACCAGATAACTGCGGATCACGTGGAGATGCTGATGTTCGCCGGTTTGAGCCGGGCAGAAAAGAAATCCCAACTTCCTGTCGGGAGGTCTATGGAACAGTTGATGCTGAACGCATTTGGTGCGCTGAGGCGCCCTTTACTCCTTAACGCCCCGCTCGAAGAGGAAGAACTCGGTCAGTTGCGGGAGGTGGAGGCGAGTCTCCAGACCCTGCGCGTTGAGTCTCTTAGCTTACGTCGAGGATCCCTCAAACCCGAGACGCTTCCGGACGAAGTCACAACACACCTTGAGGAGATCAAGGCGTTGGAAGAGCTTAATTAGCGTCGGAGCCACTCTGGCGAGCGGCGGTCCAGCGGGAGGATGTAGGGCCAATAGCCTAGATGATTCTAAAGCCGACTTACACTGAGGTTGTCACACAAACGTGGCCGTTATGACAACCGAACAGCAGACTCGCTGGGACCGCATTCGTAACTTTCCGATCGACGTGCCGAACGCGTCTTTCCCCTACTCAACCCGCCTCGCCCGCGAAAACGGCTGGACGCCGGTCTATACGGAGCGGGTCATCGACGAGTACCGAAAGTTTGCCTTCCTCTCCGTGGTCGCCGGCCACGGCGTGACGCCCAGCAAGGCGGTCGACGAGGCTTGGCACGTTCATCTCCTCTACACCCGGAACTACTGGGACGATTTCTGCCCGAACGCCCTGGGCCAGCCGCTTCACCACAACCCGTCCGACGGCACCGTCGGCGCGGATGAGAAGTTTGAGGGTTGGTACGAAAACACGCTGGCGAGTTACGAGAGGATCTTTGGCAGTCCTCCCCCGGGAGACGTCTGGCCCCGTTGCGAAGCTGCTCCAAAGCCCACCCGTTCCAGGTGGTTTTTTTTAGCACTCCTCGGTCTGGCGCTCGCCGGCTGTAGCGAGCCGGCCAATCCGCTGGACTGGGCCGGGCCGGATTTCCTCCAACTCTTTTGGGTGCTCTATCTGGGCGCCGTCGCGATCGCTTTCTGGATCCGCCACCTCTACCAGGGTCCCGACGACGGACCTCCGGCGCAGGATTGGAGGCTTCATGTCTACGAAAGAGCCTTCTTGAACGGAGGATCCAAACTCGCCCTAGCCACTGCCATCGCCAAGTTGGTCGCGGAGAACGCCCTAGAGGTCGACGCGAAGAAGCGGAAGATGACCACATTGGTGGACGATCCCCCGGCGTCCCACGCACTGGACCGTTCGATTCTCGCGACGGCCCGGCGGGGCGGGGGAGCCTACTACGAGTCGGTTGCCGACCGGGCGGAATCGACCCTGAATGAGATGGAGGAACTGTTAAGGCGGCAAGGCCTTTGGGTCTCCCGGGATCGGGCCGAACGGGCCCGGTTTATTCCATTCCTCCTCGCCAGTCTGCCCCTTCTTCTCGGAGTCGTTAAGATCTTTATCGGCATCGACCGCGAGCGGCCAGTCGGTTACCTGGTCGTCGGTTGCGTCATCGGGTTCGTCGCAAACATCGCCTTGTGCATCACTCCCAAGCGGAGCCGGTACGGAGAACGGGTCCTCGAAGAGTATCGTCGCTCGCACACCCGCGGAAGTAGTGGCAGAATCCTCGATCCAGCCGATCACCTAGCAGCCGGCGTGGCTCTCTACGGAATCGCCACCCTTGGCTCGACACCCTATGCCTATCTCCAAACCGCCGTCACACCTCCCCCAAGCACCTCGGGAAGTAGCAGTAGCGGAAGCTCCTCCAGTTGCAGCTCCTCAAGCTGCAGCAGCGGAAGCAGTTGCGGTGGAGGAAGTAGCTGCGGCGGAGGCGGAGGTTGCGGCGGCTGCAGTAGCTAAGGGGAATGATCTTTCGAATTTGGGCCTTCGCCCCTCAGAGGGGCGAAGGCTTTTCAATCCTGCCGCCTAGGCATCGATCTTAACGTTGCTGAAAGCCGCCATGGCATCCAAAGCGGAAAGAAAGATATCGACTTGTGTCAGTCGCTTGTTACGGTACGTTTTGGGGGACCAGATCTGCAAAACGCGGATCTCGCCCTTGACCGTCCGAAGTTCGATCCCGTACCGAGGGGTCGCATTGCGGCCGCTCGGCTCCGGAATGCCGCTCTGGGCGATCTGCGAATCGAGGCCGGCTTGCGACACCTTTTGCAGGCGGCGAAGTTTTGTGCGTAACGGAACCAGACTCGCCACCACGCCGCGTGCTTCGCCTCTAGCAGTTCGATACCGGCCATCGGCAAAGATGGTCGCCAGAACCTCCGTAGGATCTGACTGAGAGCCGCCTCCGACAAGGAGGCGGACCAACGGCTGTTCATCCGCCGGTTCGCGCGACCAAGCGGAGATGAAGACTCCTGAGAGCAGGAGTCCCACTCCGATCAAGCTATGCTCTCCGTCGCCGGCGAAGGAGAACGGCAAATCCGACGGCGAGGGCGGCAATCGAACTCGGCTCGGGAACGGCCTCGAAACAGTCGTCGCATCCCGGAGTCAGTGTCCAACCCGTGTCCTTGGTTCCGGCGGCGCCAAACTCGGCCGTGAACCTAGTCGTAAACGAGGCTTGGATGGGCGGAGTGAAGAGGTACGCGCGGCTGTTCGTGATGGAGTTTGCGCCGTAGGAGTAACCCCAGAGGAACGAACCCACCCCGAAGAGATCCTTGGGACTCGCGGTATCCCAGCAGACGAGGACGGCCTCGAAATCGATCGACGTGATCGTGTTGCCTGCGAAGGTGTCGAACGGAATATCCACCAGAGGAGTGGTGATCCCGGGGACCGGGTGGACGGGATAGAGGGGTGACGGACCGGGGGCGTCGATCGTGTCGGTGTTGGCCCCGCCGGTTTCAACATAGTGCTGAACCCACCCGAGGTTATGCCCGGCTTTGAGCTTGAAGCCTGGGTCCATCACGAAACCTCCGCGGATCATCATGCCGCCGATCGTATTGTCGGCGTTGCCGTTGACCTTGCCCGTGAACCCGCCGAATTGGAAGGTGGTCGTCCCAATCTTAGTGACGTCGCAGAATACGTCCGAGGTCTGCGTATTCTGCCGCCCGGCGGCGGACGTGCCGGTGCTGTTGGTCGCGGTACCGGACGTGGCTTGCACGGTTCTGGTAGCCGGTGTGGAGGCCTGGATCTGTTGGAACGTCTTGGGAAGTTGGGCGTTCGAGGGAAGCAGAATGCCGTCGGCGTTGCCAGGGAAAGTCTGGGCGTGGGCGGCAGCAGTGACGAAAAGCGAGAACGAGATCAACAGTGATCGATTCATGGATTTCTCCTAAGAAACTGTATTATTCGCCAGGTCTGGTCGTTGTCTGTCAACGGCAGGAGTACTTCCGGCATTTATACCAATTTAGGTCCGTTGGTGGGCATAGGGTCGTTGGGTCGTTGGGCGGAGGGGTTTTACGCTCCTTCGAGGAAAACGACCCAACGACCCAAC
>Ga0307515_10017642_pt1 | contig 12985 bp, 15 predicted proteins | sample 17_EM_MG_FD_194513 | JGI IMG/M metagenome (GOLD analysis project Ga0307515, IMG submission 194513) | Populus trichocarpa ectomycorrhiza microbial communities from riparian zone in the Pacific Northwest, United States - 17_EM | ecosystem: Host-associated > Plants > Roots > Unclassified | place...
CACAGGCTGTGACCGAAAAAAAAAAATTTGATTTTCGGTGTTGAGTTCGGGAGCTCGTTGCCTCTCCGAACCTCGGAGTAATACCGACGACTAAGTCGTCCAGCCCCTCCCTGGGGCGGGTATTCATTCCCGCACCAGGAAGGGGCTGGCATGCGAGCTTAGAAAGAACCTGCCGAAGCGCAACGGCAGATTCCATTTTCCTGCTATTAGCCTCTCTCATCATCAAATACACCACCGGCAATCACGAGTCTTGGACAATGACATAGGTATTCTTCTATTCCATTTCGAGACCTCGATTAACCCAGCGGAACATGTTCTTTCTCATATTTATTTCATCGTCGTAAGCTTCGGGACGCTGTGCATGCTCCTGTTTAGGATCAGAACAATTTTGGATTAGGTTTGGGCTCATGCGGCTGTTTTGAAGGTGCAGGGTGGAGCATGTTTTGAACATGGATTTTGGGAGTATAATGGCGTTGGAACTGTGTTTATTGAAATACTATTAGGTACCGTTCGCTATATGTTGTAGTATACCTGAATATTGAACCAGCTGCTTCAACGTAAATATTTCATGTGGACCGAGACAATGTACGGCAAAGTACTTAGTCGCAACAACTACATTATATACACTTCGGCAATAGCGGCATCGGGAGTCGGCGTCCTAGCACACAGCAACCCAAGTGTGGCGATGATTGTAAACTAGCAAAGTAAAGAGTTGGCGAAAATTCCGGGATACGTGCGGCCACCTAGCGCAATGCTCCGATAAACACCAAGATATAATTGAATATATCCTCGGTATTGCATCTCTGGGATTACCGTCGATAGTATTCTAGTATCTGCCACACAACAGTTCTATAGGTAGCTGGTGTATACTTTTGGTAGTGGTTCAAAACCAAGTGCGAGGTCCCCGAGCATTCTATAGGAAGATACTTACACCCGGCTATTGCTGTCAGTATCAGATATAACTCATGAGTTGTGACCTCATGGTCTCGGATGGCCTTGGAAATGAATATCTATGTCTAGTCCGCTGCGGTACTGATACCGCGCCGAGCACGAAACACACAGACATTCACAGCCCTGTCTAGCATGCCCTGTTAAATTCTTTAACTTAGGATGGAACTGCTACTTATTTCGTGTCGTATACATAGAAATCAAGAACATATGTTATTTACATGTTGGGAGGGCGGATAATGATTCACAGATCCGAACAGTAATCGCCAGACTAATGGAGTACGAAGCGTATAGAAGACTCACATGAAGTGTATTCTAGCTTTCCTGGTTCCTGCTCTCATAGCAAGAAAGGCCAGAATTACATTCCATCGTACAGCAGTCAATGAAACATAAAACCCCAACCCTGTTACCCACCAAATATCACATTTCGCTAAACCCCTCCTCCTCGTCGGTCATCTTAAATCACCGCGGTGCATTTCCTCTTTGCCGGAATGCGCAGAGAAAAACATTGTCTAGCTACGCCTACCGAAAACCAACGGGGCGCATATCGGGGGCGATAGACTGGTTGGGAAAGGCGGGTTGTTGGTAGGCGTTGATATTACCCAGACACCAAGCCTTTTCAAACCAACAACACAATACATATTGGTGTGCACCTTCTCTCCAAGCTGTAACTCCTAGGCTGAAACAGATGATCCATGAATATATGCAACAAAAAGTTTATGGAGAAGCGGCGAATTGAACGCCGGACCGCCTCTATGCTAAAGAGGAATCATACCACTAGACCACATCCCCATGGTTGAAGAGGTATGGATTACAGCGCACTTAGTCTAAACAGGCAAACAAGACTAGCGCGGCGCTTACACACACCATCATAGTTCGCTTTTAGATCATCCAGCCGTGGGCCTAGTTACTTATACATACATTTTACTAGGTATTAGCGGCGCTGTTCTTCGAGACCGTTGCATACTGAAGTACTACCCTTCCCGGCTAAATGGCCAATTGAAGCAATAATCTCTTTCCCAACGTCCTCCGAACCAGCGACAGGGCAAATGGTGGTAGTTTGTCCGACTAAGGGTACTACGGGGATCAGTCTTAAGTGATATGGAGTTTTTTTCGTATTTAGCATGATGGCACCGGTTACAAAATATCATGCTGAAGCGTCGCCGTCGCACAGGGTTGCCGTATGAAATATTGGCAATTAGCCGAAGTAAAGATTTGCGACGGTGGTCTTAGAATCCGGGGTGGATGGCGCTCGGAGTATGGTACACGGGTTCCGAGACTAGGCGCTCGATCGGGGTTGCGGCTGCAAACTAAGTTCACAAATATCGCGCGTCTTTCCAAGTTCTCGCAAATTTCGGAAAGTACCGTGAACATTGTCTTGCTCCTAGACTGCGAAATAATTTCGGGTTGGGAAAAGTTAAATCCCGAGCGCCCCAAGATCCACGGTCTCTCCGATTGACAAATAGCTCTCCGATGAGGGGAAGCTTGCAACCCGAGAAATAAGGCAGTCTCTTATTGGCTACAGTCGGCTTCCGAAGATGGAAAGACTGTAACCCGAGAGCCGAAAGGCATCCCCGAAGCTCCAATCTCCAACCGAAGCGGAGAACGTTCCACAAGTTCCTAGACAGCGAGATCTGATTGGCTGAAATAAATTTCTTATTTTTCACGGAAAGTTTATTTTTCCCTACGTGATTTCGGAAACGGTTTATCCCGGAAACTTTCTACTCTAGCATCCGTCTGCTTTCGCAGCGTATCTCCTTCCGCAGCCTGCTACAGCATCTTTCTATTCCCTGCCGGTCTCCTTTAGTACAGCATAATTTGGAATAGACCTAGATTCAAATTATAATAGGTATGATTGCGTATACGGCAGTATAGTACTCTCTATCTATGTGCATTGTGTCTATCTGTCTACCAATTTATGGATGGCGATTCTGGATCCACAAGGAGCTCACTGGAGATGGTGGCATCCGGAAAAATGGGTTCGCACTCAAGCGGAACCTGCCGTGCGCTCGAGCGACGATTTTCCGCTAATGCTGCACTCAGACTTGTTCGTTTTGCTCAGATTTTGTTCGCCTCGGTCAGACTTATTCGTCTCGTTTATGCGAGTATTCGATTTCTCGGTTTCGATTTCATGATCATGAAACATTTATAGACAAATACATAGTAGATGCAGAATAGATGATAATTGTAATTGATTAATTGAGAGTAGTAACCGAATTTCTCGTTCAACCTTGGTAGTCGTTTAGAACATGGGGTGGTGGTGGTGGCTTGTACGTGGTGGCGACTTACAACTTAGGTTATACTTAAGATTGAACTTTGTTTTTGGATTGATTCAAAGGATTTCTTTGTTTTGCGGATCATTGTCAGGGGTTTAAGCAATTACTAGCAGTGCGCGTACGTTTATTTTGTTGTAAATATACATAGACTCGATCTGACACGTGCTGACTGTAACTACGATGGTAAGGTACAAGGCACACAAGTCTCTCTTATATATCTCGAGTCTTCTTCTCTCTTCTCTGTACCTTAGTCTATGCACATGGTTCTTCCCTTCTATATCGCTACATATTCATTTCTTCTATGCATATAGATATTTAGAGGTTGCACTTGTTTCTTGCTCTATCGTGTAGTAAGAGGTCATTTTATTTCACGCGTATGCCGGTCAAACTGCTCTCTAGATATCTCGTTACCGCGTTAAATACCACTCTGTCAGCCACGAACAGGTATGATCATCTGGTGACGACCCTACGAAAGGCTTCATTCACATCATTAAGTTTGAAGATGTACCGACTTGGCGCTGCATTGGGACCGGCGCTCCCGCATCGCTAAACATTTGACCAGACGAAGCTCTGGGTAATCTTACAACTGAGCTCAGCGAGCTGCGATACAACCTCGGAACGCGTGATATAACATTACGCGAATATCACTAGGGAAAGATTTCAACAAATACGTCAGTCGGTACATCCAGGATGTCATCCGATCACGGCTAGTCCATGAAGGCGGAGGATATCTCATGACGCTTTTACACACAATTATAATCAAGTACGCTGGAAACAGCTCAAGATAGGTGAAAGTTGATATTACTGGTTTGGAGACCACCGCTGAAGCCTATGCTGACATCCTGACAGTGATACCAACTCTGTCTTTTACACCGAGGGCTGTGCCACAGTCTCATGCAGGGATCTCAATAGTCCGTCCCGTCCGAGCAACCATCTGCCCGGGATGGGACTGTAAATTTCGGGGTACAGAATTCAGGATCGTTTGAGACCAGGGCAAAATTTTCTTGTACTATACGCCTACAGAGCCCGCAGTCTCTGTGATATTCAGATTGAACTGTGAGAAGCGGTGGAAATCATGTTATTTTATAATATTTTTGTACTCTAGTTTATCATCAGCATCACAGCACCCACAGCTGCTTGTTATAAGGCCTACCACTGGTAGTTTTGGGGCTTGATTCAGGAAGTTTAGGGCTTACCACCAGTATCACTACTGGCTACCCAGCGCGCCGGTAGCTGCCGGGACCATATAGGTACCTGTACGGGTCCTAGGGCTGAAGATTTCAGTCACGGACGGACCAGGCCGCTGATATGATACCCGGGACTGGACCGTGACGTCGGGCCCTATATGACTGAAGTCGCCCCGGACCGTTGAGATGCCTGGTCTCATGAGATCGATTGGGTGAACGCCACAATCGGAGCTAGATTTGGGTGCTTAAATCGAAATCGACAAGTCGCTGTTTCGGTAGCAGAAGATGTATGCGAATCAAGAACTTAGAACGAATGAGATAGCTTTTCTGCACTATATTTTATCAAAGGCGGTGGGAAGGGAAAGGGGATTGGAAATAGGATAGTGTGAATGAAAGCTCCGTGATGAAGACTAGTGCTAATACTGATGAGATGACGATGAAGACGAAGACGAACATGAAGAAGATGAACATGAAGACGACGGTGGAAGATGAAAGGTGAGAATGAAGATTACAGGAGCATTTGTTGCGGGATTGATATATTCATAATACCACCACACAAACTAGGCGTATAGCTATTCACTATTCGGTTCTATGCAGGGCTAGTTTTATGTTGGTACGTTCTTTGTGTAATCTCAGTTTTTTGGTATTCTCATTCCATTGCTTAGACTGACGAACATCACTGGCGCCTGGAACGCACTGACGAGGATTGAACTAAAATATATTTGTTGATGTCTGCCTCTAGTGCAATGTTTGCGAATAGTAACTGTAAACTGCTGACGTCCAAACTATGAAAACTTTTGCGCGCCCTACTCTCAACATCGCACCATAATTATGCCAAAAACCACCAGGACGATGTCGACATCTGTAACTCCTTCCATCGAGACCCTATGCACCCCCCGTAATCTCAAGGCTTCATGAAACTATAACGATACTACTGTTAGCGTTTTCAGGCAACGATGAATATGGAGGAAATTACTGAGTGGAACTACGTGAGGATTAAATTCAATAAACGAGACAGGATGCCGACGCGAGGGATTTGCTGTCGGGCGAGAATGCCACCACAGCGACCGAGTCTAAATGCCCCTCAAGGGACCCGCGCGAGGCTCCCGTATTCGGATCCCGGAGGGGGACCTTATTGCCATTGGATGCGGATGCAAGGGGCTTGCCGCCTGTCGAGATCAATCCAGTACGAATAGAGGTATTGAATTGACTATCGTACAAAAGTGATTGTCTAAAGAACAAAGGGGGAGAGAAAGACAGGTAAATATATGGGAAAGGAGAGACCATACTCGGCGAAGCCGAATATCACAACCGGAGCCCGATGCCGAGCATCACTCCCGGGACTAGACCTACTGCTCGGCATGGGGGCCCTTGGGGGCTGCAATCCACCGGCCTCATGCCCGCAGCCTTAGGCCGATGGGGGCTGGAAGCCCCCAAACACCACGCAAGCCATCGGGCCAAATCCTCTGCCAACACCGCCGGGCGAGAATACCAATACACCGAACGCAGCGGAATGGCCATTAAGGACCAACAACGAAGCACTCCAATTTTCATGAACTGTTGGTGGCCTTCTGATCCAAAGCGAAACGCAACACCAAAACCGATTCCTAATTGTGCTTTTGTTTGGGCTAAACACAAGGGCAGAGTTATATATTTGGAGTGGCGCTGTTTCAATTATAGCCCTGAAGTACAGGACAAAACGGATGACGTCATGAGTAAACTCACGTATATGATGATTGGCGCGAGGCTTGTTTGAAGTCAGCAATTCAGATGCAGTAAAAAATGGGGTAGGAACTAAAGACTCTAAAAAGTTGTCACTGATACAGATGGCCAGCTTCACTCAATATATGACGTCTTTCGTGAAATGCTCATCCGAATTGTTGTCGCTTTGCATCGGGATCTGGATGCTCCTCTACTAACAACCGTGCTCCAGAAACGTACGAAAATTGTGCAATGAACTGAATTACTCACCGAAAGCAAAGATTCAAATGCTTTAATCATGACAACGCCATCGGATATCTTCTCTATAAGGCTGAGAGCTTCGAGCCAACGGATGAAGTGCTCCTTTAAAAACGTGTAAACTTGGTCGTGAACGGCTCTTCCTCGTGGAGTTGGACGTTAGCCCGCTGAAGGTGATAGACTCAAAGACGGCATGCATACTGAACCGCCAGGGAAAGGTGACGTTCAACTTCATGTTTGTCCACTTCGCTCATCAGTGTACCAGGAAGCCGCAGATCACAAATGTCAACCTTTAGATGCTGTGACATGTGTTCGAGACAGTCCGTAAAAAGACCCCTATGTGCCACTTTCCTGTCGATACTGAACAGATGGTTATCGCAACTCTGGTCGTATAACAGAAAGTCGCCGAAAGTTGGGTAGAGGAGCCGAATGTAAAAGCCCTGACTCTCTGGATCATCTAACACAGAACGGAGCGAGTTCAACGTTTCGTCTATCTCCCGCTTCTTAGTGTGTAAGAAGTCTGCCAAGCAGTCATGGTATCTGCAAGAATCACGATGGCGCCAACGACCCGTCTGAAGCGGCCCAGCAGCCTCTCTTTCGTGCACTCGTCCCGGTTCTCAAGAATCGCGTACCGTAAGAGTGTGATGTACATCGAGTTGAGCTGTTTTGTCGGCGATCTGTCGTTCATAGTCTCTTTGCAAGACGAAAGAGAGGCGGTCATCCGGATAGCTGTCTTTATCTCCGATAAATCAACAAATTGTTACGGCATAGATGAACAGTCCATCCGATCTTTGGGTGAGTTCGCTAATGCATTTTTCGTCCGGCCATTCTATGGGTAAATGACGACGTTTCCGGATTCTTGCTAGTTCATGGCGGAGGAAACAGATATATCGCGGCTAACAATGGACTTAAAGATATTATGAAGCACAAAATCTCGATAATTAGCCGTAGAGATATCATCGAAACCGTAGCGAATGGGGGTTTCCGGTCTGCTTGTAATAAAAACCCGAAAGCGAACTGATCTTAAAGTTCTCAACTATGCAAGTAGTTGAACGATCAGTCCAATATCATCGTCTTCACACTCGTCTAAAGCATCAACAACCAGCACCACTGACTGTAGCTGATGCGATTCCTTGCCCAGACGAGACACTGGCTGCAGGATAAGATGCTTCCATTGCTCGCTATGACCTTGTTCGGCAATGTCAGGGTACTCGGTAACAGCTCGACGTGAGGTAGCGGTAAATTGGGGCTGCGTACGAGCGAGCTGGTACGCGAGGGTAGTAAAAAACCTGGAGGCATGCGAGAGATCTCCTCCACCTCTAGAAAAAAAGAAACTGGCGCCAAGTCGTTTCTCGTCGGACCACTTTCGAGCAACCGTAAGAGTTATGGTAGACTTGCCGGTCCCGGCCATGCCATTTAACTAAAAGATGGATGCACCGGTCAGATTGTGGGACCAGAGCTCGATTTCGCTGAGAAGGTCGGTCCGAGTGCCATCTAGGCACACGGTCTGGTGCTCCAAACGGCGGGAGCTGAAAGCGGCGCCATCAGCGCGAGGCGGTGGCAAAAGAATGTCGTCATGTCTCAAGAAGGTGTGAGTATCTTTAATGGTTGCATTGGGGCGGAGCTTACGTATGATAGTAAGTTCTGTCTTGGCTACCATCGTGCAAATTTCTGGCTACATGTTGATCTCCTTGGCCCTATTGGCGGGGATGCAAAGAATTATTGTATTGTGTAGAGTACTGTAGAGTAATTGCTTCCTTTCTGGGCCGTCGCATACTAGCAATATCTTGAGCGAAGTTGACGCAGATGCTTAATCTCAGTATGACCCTCTAGTAGCCAGGGTCCGCCCCGCCGGTGAATTTTACAATCGTCGAGTGATTCCCATCTATCGGAACATGGTCGCACACATCAGCGCTGGATAATGTCGCAGGCTCTCGGCTAACCATGCACAACAGCGGGCCACCACGTTTAAGTTTTCCGTCTTCTGTCTCCTTTCAGCAAATCAGTTTATGGGATACAACCGTGCGGTCAAAATCTGGAGCTTAAACGTACTTCTAAGGTGGGAGTGTCCTTCGTCTCGTAGAATGAGACGATGGTGCAGCCTTCGAGGCGGCAGTTTGCGACGAAAATTTGATTGAGAATCCTCAGTAACGCGGAGCCTTCCATTAGATCGTTAACTAGTCGGAAATTCCGTTGGTTTTGCATAATTGAGAGAAGATTCAGGTGGTTGAGACCGCTGTTTAGCACGTCGAATAAGAAAAGGCCTTCAGGGGATTGTAAAATGGCTCTATCTGTCTCAGATCCGATTTGTTTTGCGTCCGAAAGAGCCTGGTGCGAGTGAGTAAGCAATAAGCATTACAGACCGGAAAGGCGTACCTACTGTCTTGACAATTAGACCTCCTAGACTATGGGCGACAAAAACAAGCACCTCCATTTCGTCTGGAGAATTATTCAATAGTGAAGGAGAACGACCGAGTGATACGTACCTTTTCGGATTGCCGAGAAGGACCAACCCCGTCCAGCAGTTGCCGAGCGCAGTCTTGAATAGAGCTATTACAAGTGCTCTTTTCAACGACCGAATAGTAGCCATATGTGAAGATTCTGCTCCGAGGAATATCTTCCAGCAAGAGGTCTCGCAGCCACATCGTGTATCTCCCTGGAGCCTTCCATGATCCAAAAGCATGTCCGGCTAGACCGGTAACAGCAACGAGACTGCAATAAGTCAGAAAAAATCGGAAATATGAGAAGTAGAAATGTAGCATACTCAACTAACGCATCTTCTCCCGAACTGTACAGTGCCGTCATTCCGAGGAAGTCGCAATCAACTATAACTTGGTATACGGCTCCACCAGCTTTGAACTCGATATCAACGGTGATACGGGAGTACATCTTGCGAAGACTCGAGGTTTTTAATGGAAGACGACGGTGGCTACCTGTACCCGCCCATCGGGAACGAGGGTTAGAGCTAGAACATTCGATCGATTGGAATGCTCCTCGTCTGAGGTCCTGTCTAGCGACTCCAAGTATCTGCGGAGCTCGTTCCGATCGATGAAATTGGGGATTGAGGTCATGCGCAGTGCGCGGTATACACGGTCGCTGGTCGGAGCCTGCCGCTTGGGGAATTCGGGTCTTCTGGCGTTTCGCTGTAGGCTGTATTACCCGGATGCGTGTACGGGAAACTCATTCTTCACACTGTCGGTATGCAACGGGGTGTCCAGGTGTGTAGCGATGGCAGCTCTATAGGTAAGGTAAGGGAGTGGCGTAATGCGGATCACTACTCTAGTTTTGTGGCGTAGTAGACTATCTTTAGACTTTGTCGTTATCCAGTGTACGTGCATTTGACAACGCAGGAGTAGTATTCTACAGTACGGTGTCTCTGAAGCGTTCTAACTCCACTTCCTCCCTGCCTCTTATCGACTCCACCATCGACTCCAGTATTACAACATCACAGTCGATATCGCTCTCTTCCGCTGCTCTCGATTGTCTACGCCTCCGCACTCATCGACGCTTGTTCTCACCTTTCCGCTCCAACCTTTTTCCTCGCCTGAGTCGCCTGGCCCCCGCCCTCGCGTCGTCCTCGTTGTCGTCCTTACTCAGTCCTCGTCTACTCCTCCGACGTCGTATACTCCGCTCCCGTCTAGAACTTATCTTCATTACTCCGTCGCCAATCCTTCGCCCTCATTTCTCCTCCCTCGTCGCTTTTTCCCTTGTCTACTCCGCCTTCGTCTCTAATCCCTCGCACCTCCTACGCGCCGTGTACACCTCTATCTACTCCTTGTCCTTATCTACTCTGTCGTACTGCGCTGGTCAAGACTCCTCTCGACTGTGCATGCTTCTGTCAACGCCGAGTATTCTCACTACGCAACCTATAGCTCATTAGGATTATTTATGCTTATTGGCGTCGGGATGAGCGGACATTAAAGCTACTACCCGCTCAGACTCGACATAAGCGCCGTGTGATTTTTGTTCATTAAGGAGTGCATCAAATAGACGGCTACAAGTCACTTCAGAGCCCCGGTGTCGTTTCTCTCCGTTATCGTCTCTATGCCGCCGTCGTCTCTCCTCAGTCCTCGTCTTCTTCACCATCGTACACTCCGCCCTTGTCTACGAGCACCTTATCGTACCCATGCTGTCGTCCACACTTATGCTATCGTCTACCCCTCTGCCCTTGTGCCTCCTTCGCCCTCGCCTTCGCCCAGTTGAACTAAACTCTTGCTAACTCCCAACTTTGACTCCAACCGACTCTGTAGGCACACTTGGAAACAATTGTTCCTAACATAACCACCGAAAGTATCATATTCCTCGCCATTTCTTCAACAATCTCTCCCGCGGGCAGTCCTCCATTTCCATTTCATACTCTACGTTTTCCTCCTGCTACTTCTGGGTTCCGCCTTGCGGGGCGATGAGAGAGCCTGCACTGGCCTTCATACTGCCAACAACCATATCAGTATTAACTTCCACCATTCACAGAAAGCAGAGGCCGTACGTTTTCGAGGTGGGGCGATACAAGGGCGTGGAATTGAGGGCAGCGTTAGGAACACCAAGGAGGCCAGAGTGGGGTTTCCAAAAGTCCGTCCTGGGTGGGCGGGGGTGTAGCCTATCCCGGACTATGACTTTTTGGACAGGGGTTTCTCGGACTAGGGGACGGTAGGTGTTGCGTATCCGATGGTAACAAAGGGTGGCACCGGCATACCCGAGGATATAACCGAGGTTCTCTGTATATATAACAAGCCTTTCTCTTCTCTCTTCTCTACATCTTAGTCTATACACACGGTTCTCCCATATCGCAAAAGTAGGTGTTGCAAGTGTAATGCGGAAGGAGTTTATTAAACTATCTGAGGGAAAATCTCAGTCTTTATATACGGGAGAGCCTGGAGCTCCGTGGATGTCTATGGAAGTCTATGGATTGGATATACTAGGGGTGGAGCTGGTGGTGAGTGAAAAGCTATGTATGAGTCTACGAAAGCTTATGAGTCAATTCGCCGACCTCCAGTGTATCGGCGACTTCCTTCCAGGCCATAAAGTAACAGCAAGGCCTGCATATGAGCGGAGTGATGGATCCATGATGCGAGTGACAACTTGGTGATTTGGCGACAGCCTATCCATCGCGTGATAGACCTCGTCAAGTCGTTTCAGAGGTTGGTGGTGGTGTACAGCGGCTGCTAACTGTCTAGATGCATCGTATTCTTGATTAATGATGTTATTTTGGGAGGGAAAACTCGCAGCAACACAGCGGCTACCTTCGCTAGGGCCCGACAGATCCCCGACCTGGGCCCTAGGTATACCTGCTCATGCCCCGACGTTTCTGGGCGCAGGAAGATGGGTGGATGCCTGGACTATTGGGAACCTTAGGCTAGAGAGCCACCCCCGGCTAAGAGAGGGTCGACACAATGTTTGAGCCCTCCGAGAGCTAGTATAAGTTTGTTGCACTAAGATATGGGAAGAGTCGTCTATTGTCAAGTGAAGGAAAGACGATGACTCTACTGGGGCACTCCCATATTTATACTCCCCCGCAGCAGCCGCAAGAGTCCGTCCGCCCGCCAGTGTTTTGTTTGTTTTAATCATACTGTATTCACTCTACTTAGAGTATGACAGCCCCATAATCCCCTCCGCCTCCGGGCTAGCCGGTTAGATGGCGGAGCTCCACACCTGCTACCCATCGTCCCGTTCTGACAAAAGAAAAGAAAGCATCTGAAAGCGGCCGATATGATACAACGGAAAAGAGATGAAATCAAAGAGATCCTGCCGGCTCTTACTCGTCCACCCATTGTCCACCGGCTCTTACTCCTCCACCAATTTTCGGCGGGAACTTCCCAACATCAGTGGCCACGAGGAAGTCCATCACCGCTTGATCGCATATCTTCATGGAGAGCAGCTCAGAGACTTTCAGGTGTCGGCATCTGCCCGCTCTCCATCCCGTCGCCTTTCCCACCTCTTTGCAGAGAGTTTTCTGCTGGCCTTTCCATCGGCTGCAGTGGTGGAAGAGATGTTCCCGCATCTGGGCCACCGTCCTATTTCCGCCGTCGCACCACCCGCATTTGTCACCATGTCGATATCTGGACCGTTTTAGGTACGTGCCCACTGGCGCGTGTCCGGACTTCAGTCGGTAGAACATTGCTGCCAGGGGCTTCATGCCGTTCATTGGAATGGGCCTCTTGTTCCCAGCTTGGCCTTTCAACCTGTAGCCATGATGTTTACTGCATTTGTTGGCCTCCCACTCAGCCTTCACTGCCATCTTTGATACTGAGATTCGTGTCGTCCTGTTCACTGCCGAGGTGTATACTCACTCTCTTACTGTGTCTGATCTACGGGCTTCTCTCACTTGGTTCACTTGGGGATCCACTTCCCCATTTCCGGGGATGCGAGTGTGTCCTGAGACCCAGTGGATTTCTTTAACTATGTCGGCATAGCAAAGAGTCCTTGCGCTCTGATTAATCTGCCTGGCTAGCGGCTGTCCTGCTGCTGGTTCCAGGTCCTCCCTTCATCGAATGGCTGCTTCTGAGTCGCTGAAGTCAGGGACCTTATTCAATGTACGCCATATATACATGAAAGTAGGTTCATCTATGTATAGATAGATACGGCTGAGCATCGTCAGCCCGTATCTCCAGCCCCATA
>Ga0307515_10017643_pt1 | contig 12985 bp, 2 predicted proteins | sample 17_EM_MG_FD_194513 | JGI IMG/M metagenome (GOLD analysis project Ga0307515, IMG submission 194513) | Populus trichocarpa ectomycorrhiza microbial communities from riparian zone in the Pacific Northwest, United States - 17_EM | ecosystem: Host-associated > Plants > Roots > Unclassified | place...
CCATTAAGTGCTTTGCTATACTTCTTAGGATATACTTTACTTCTTAGTTTTTGTATATATCCGTCTATAGATCTTCTAGCTATGCTTTTAGAATTCTTTATACCTAAAAGCTTTTTAATATCTTGTAGACTTTTCCTAACTCATCTTCTTAAGTTACTATAATTTTTGGATAATTATATCTAATTAGTCTATCTATATCTTTTCGTAGTAAAGCCCCTAATGGCTTCTTATTATTTTGTAGTTTAGCCTTTTAACTTAATGCATCGGCTTATATATTATCTATACCCTTAATATACTAAATCTTAAAATAGTATTCTGTAAGCATCTCCGCCTATCTAACCTATCTTTAATTAAGTTCCTTTATTGTTAGGAATCCTATTAAGTTCTTATAATCTATCTTAACTATAAATAGTTTCTCTATGCCTTATAAGAATACTCTTTATTTCTTTAGTACTATAACTATACCTAACGACTCCTTATTATAGATGTTATAGTTTAGTTCCAGTAGTGTTATTTTCCAACTATAGTATATTACTAGGTGCCATCTATCTGGATGCCTTTATATAAAGTATACCCCTAGTATAAAGTCTAATATATTTATTTTTATAACTGTCTCTAGACCTAGTTAATAGATTTTAAGAACTAGCTCCTAGGTAAATAACCTTTTAACTTCCTTAAACAGTTCTTATTATTCCTTTCCCTATATCTACAGTTCTTCTTTCTTTATTAATCGCGTAAATGGTTTAATATCTTTTAACCATTATGCTATAAACCTTCTATAGTAATTACAAAACCCTAGGAATAATTTTAACTGCGTAACGTTCTCTAGTTCTTACTAATTTACTATAGCCTTAATCTTTTTTAGATCTATACTAAGTTGGCCTAGTTTAATAATAAATTTAACAAAATTGGTCTTCCTAATAAAGAACTCGCATTTCTTAATTACTACTAGCATTTGTTCTTCTTATAGCCTATTTAAGACCTATTTAATATGTTTTCCGTGTTCTTCCTTAGTTATTAAGTAGATAATAATATCGTTAAGATATACCATAATAAATTTATCTAAGTGTTCTCCTAATATATTATTATTTTACTTCTAAAACGTTGCTAGTACGTTTATAAGCCTAAATTGTATAACTAATAGTTTATATAGTCCTTCCTTTAACCTAAAGGCTGCTTTCTATTTATTGCCTTCCTTAATTCTAATCTAATAGTACGCCTATCTTAGATCTATCTTTATAAAGATTTACGCATTACCTATTCTGTCTTAGATTTTGCTAATTAAGGGTAAAGAATACCTATCCTTTCTGGTAATACTATTTAACTATCTATAGTTAATACACAGCCTTAGTTTGCTATTTTTCTTTAGTACAAATAGTACTAGATAACCCGCTAATAACTGCGATAGTCTAATATATCCCTTTCGTAAGTTCTCTTAGATAAACTCTTTTAGTACTCTACCTTCTTCTTTGGTAAGCTTATAGATTAAAAAGAACTTTAGACTTATTCCTAGTTCTAACTCTATCTTATAGTCCTATACTATATACTTTAACAGCTTTTTACTTTTTAGTAACTATAGTTTCTTACCATACTTATAGTATCTCTTTAGTATATAGCTTAGTCCTTTTTCTGTTTCTTCGTAGGTCGCTCCTACTTAGTATTATACTAACTTAGCTTATTATCGCATCTTACGTTATTAAGTATCTCTAATTTCGACCTAACCTATAGCCTAATTAATCTTTAGATTATATTCCTATAACTAAGGCATTCCTAACACTACCTTATTATTCCCTAATGGTAGTATATTAAAAGACATCTTAACTTATCTTCCTTTAATGGTTAACTAAATAGGTCCTATTTTAAGATTAATAATACCTCCTCTATAGGCTATTAGATCTCCTAAAATTATCACTAATAGGTAAGGATGCTCCTTTTTCCTGTGTGGCAACCCCATTTTTTTTAACTGCTATTAGCAAGATATGGTTCCTTATTGCTCTACTATTTATTAATACCTTAAACTATTAATCTTACTACTTAACTTATAAATTTAGGTGTTAACCTTAAATTCCTTTAAGGGTTTAAGGCTCTACTACTAGTTCCCTCTAGTCCCGTAAGCCTCTACTTTTCCTAATTATTAGCTACTTAATCCTATTTATACTTAGTCCAACTTTAGCTAATACTTAGTTCGCTTTTTGTCTTTAATATACTATAAATAAGTGTTCTCTAGATATTCCCACCACTATTATCTATCTAGGTATTCTTCTGTAAGGAATCTTCCTAGTTAAAGCATTAAGTCCCCTTATTCTTATACTTCTACTAGGTGCTAACTATATATATACTTAGCGTTTTAATATTTTACCTTATTCAGTACCTAATATATCCTTACTAGATACTTCCGGTTTTTATCTTTGGGTACTCTATATATATTACACGCATTATCCACGTATATAATCTATGCTAATGTATAATATACTTAGTATCTTAGGTTAACTCTTAGCTTATCTTTATCCTTAAGTTTAAACCTTTCTTGTATTAATCTAAGCATTGCGACTTCGTTTACAGGTACTAAAACTTATCTTTTGCTTCTCTAGTCCTCTAATTACTTCTCTAGATCTTTCGATATTATAATTAAGGCTCCTTTAATATAAGTGTCGGGAATAAGGCAAGCGGTCGTTACGTGACGCCGCGGCACTAGCGTGGCGAGGAGTCTTAAGCTCCTCGCCCTTCCTCATTCTAATAAATAAGCATATTAACCATCATCACTGTAACCTACTCGAGTAGTCGTTATTAGTGAGTCACCCTGTGTAACCAATACTAATCAGTGGTTAAATACACAGTCAACTATAGAGCAGCTAGGTTTTCGAATAGAAGAGATAGTCTCGTGCAGGGGTGCTATATGCGCTCATATGGAATGGATCCCGGCGATACTATACTACCTTAAACTTGCGGAAAACTAGTAATAGAAGTGTTACTAAGTACTAGGAGATACTAAGTTACGTCCATTATGCAGAACAACCGCGTTTATAAAGATTTGATTAAGTACTTTAGGTTAGAAGTGTTACTAAACCTAGGGTCCTAAGTTAACGTCCGAAACGCATTAAACAACCTTTATTTCCTTATTCTTTTATTAAAAACGCGTTAAAACAACCATCTTAATACCTTTGGTGTACCTCCGCAGACCACAGGATTACGATTACTACCTAATTATACGTTAAACAACCTTTAATAACAGCTATTATAGCGTTAACCTACCCAAAGAAGTATGAGGACGATATTAACCCGGAGATATAGAACACTAATATAACTAGCCTTAAAGATATTAACCAGCAAGACTTAAACGGATTCTTATTACACCGCATAGCACACTATAAAGACAGCGAATATAACAACACCATGCTATAGTACTGCATAAGGGAAGATTTTGTTAAATAGATAAAGGGAACATGGACCCCTATAAAGAAGGATATTATATAAGACTTCCGTAACTTCTTATAGGAGTATAGAGTCTTTATACCTATAGATAGGGGTACTATTAAAGATAACATTTAGGAGCAGGTTATTAACGTAAAAGAAGAGCATAAATGGACTCTATAAGAGATTAAGCACCAACTACGCACTATAAGGAAGCTTAACTTATAATAGAATCCAAGTAAGACACCTCTAAAGACGAATCTACCTCCGCCTTTAACTCCTCTATATCTAATTTAACCCGTAACTTTAACGTCGGATACTATACCCCAACAAAAGCAGGCATAGGATCCTATTGCTTTATAATTTAATAACCTTTGGACTCTACTAACTAGACCTACGTCCCTACTGCAGCCTACAATGCAACCCCCGCCTCCTCTATCTTAATCTTAAATCGGAGGCGGTTTAAAATTGCTTACTAAGCTTGCGAAGCTCTATTTAGATTAGGAGAAGAAGTTTAGCGGGGAATTATATAATATTCTCAATTTAAAACTACGGATCTTTTATAACTATTGCTAGAAGGTAGGAATAGAGTCTAATTAATACCACAACGCCTATTCCGTTATGCTTAAGGGCCGAGCTAGTACCTTCTATTATAATTATTTAGCAGGAAAAGGATATAATTTTAACCGCATAATATATAAGTTAAGATACCACTTTAAAACAGAAGAGAATAAGTAGCAGTATATATTAGAATAGAGAAAGACTACCTTTCTAAGAATTATTACTACAAACCTAGGTATCCCTCGGCTTAATTATCTTCAAAAGCTCTTTAATTAACTTTAGACAATTTAGCGTAGTTTATCCAAATTATATTAAGAGGATTTTAACCTACGCGATTAAGTTATTAGCGTATGCCAAGGCGATAAAGAATATAACCTTACTCTCTTTAATCCTACAAATACTTATAAAGGAGTGTGTGCTTAATTAAGATCTTCTATTAGCACCGCTTTACGCTCTTAAGAAGTATAGCAATTTAACGCCTAACTCTAACCTACTTTAATTAACCCGCCCGACTAATACAATTATAACTAGACTAATCGAATATATAGTAGCCGTAGTAGGTAATACGGCAGAGGGTATAATTAACAACTATAAGATAAAGGTAGAGGTCCTTATAGAGGTTTATTTTAAAGTAATTACTAAAAAAAGTGCTACGTTTATAAGAAACCGAATTGCTAGTTAACTAGGCATTCTCTTAATAAGCGAAAGGAGGCATATAATAAGTTTCGCTAAAGTATAAGAAACGTTGGAAATTATAAGGTTACTACGGCTTACTTTTAAAGCTTCCTAGTTTAATATAAAGGCGTAGAAGATCTTAAGGGTAAGGTTAATAAGGCCGAACAGCTCCTTATAGATATAGAAATTAAGGACTACTCTCCTAACTAATACTTTACTAAGTATAGTAAGGTAAATAGTATATAAACCGTTACTGTTCTTAATAACTAATCTACGCTCCATTCTATTACAAAGTTAAATATCTTTAATAAGCCAAGGGAGAGTTTTACGTTCTCCTTTAATAACAGATACTCGGCGAACGTCTTTTATAGTATTATACCAGACACGGGAGCCGCAGGAGTATCTATAATAGGAGAACCTTAAGTTTAAGCCCTTTAGCAGCTTAATAGCTTTATTTAGATTAACTATTTAACGGCAGGCTAATATACAATTTGTTTTAGTAAGGGTATTATAATCTCTCTTAGCACAATTAGGGTCCAAACCCCATTAGGGTATATTACTTTTTATATTATTCCCACAAACACCCCGTTTCTATTTTGCATCAAAGATATAAATAAATTAGGCATTAAGCTTAATAACCTTAAGAATATGCTTATATAGGGAGATAATTAAGTACCTATTATACGCAAATAGGGTTACCCTTAGTTGCTCCTTTATTAACTAGAAAAGAGTATTGCTTAAAGCCACTTAACTAAGTTAGAGTTACGCCAACTACACCATCGTTTTAGCCACCTATCTATTTATTAATTACTTAGGGTTCTTTAGCGAGTAGGCTATAAAGTTAAAATTAAGGCAATTAAGTATCTTATAAAGTACTACTATTACTGCCAAATAAACCAGAAGTCCCCTAGCCGATTTAAGTTTACTCTTAAAAATAACTATAACTTTAACTTCTGTATTATTGTTGACGTTATATATCTTAGCGGCAAGCTAGTACTCCAAGTTATTAACTTTTTAACCTCCTTCTAAGCCGTATAATTCTTAAAGAATATATCAGCTAGGAATATATAGGATACCCTTTAATTATACTAGATTAATATCTACCTAGGACCCCCTAATTAAATCGTCTATAACATAGGAAAGAACTTCTTATTTATAGAGTTTTAATAATAGATAAAGGCAATAGCAATTAAGGTTAAGGAAGTCCCTATTAAGGCACATAATAGTATTAAAAAAGTAGAATAATATTATACGCCATTACACCGCGTATATAAGATTATCTTTTTAGAACTAGAGGACGCTAGCGAAAAACTTACCTTATAAATAGCTGTTAAAGCTATTAACAATTCCGCTGGCCTAGATGGACTTATACCTATATTACTAGTCTTTAGCGCCTACCCTTAAATAACTAACGAGTCTTTACTATCTCCCTCTATTATATAATAAGCTAAGGCTATTTACAAGGCAATAAAGGAGGTGCGATATCTTTACGCTATATACTAGGTTAATGACGTACTAGGAATAAGAAATGGCCCAAATACCTTAACTACGCTTAATCTGCCACTTTAGTCTAAGGTACGCGTATAGCGTAAAAAGGGAGGGTAGTTAGGCCTATATTAACTTATTATAATTAATAGTTAAACTTGCACTATTTAGATACCTTATAGACCTACTTAATTCCGTTTAACTATTATTAAGCCTTACTATAAAGATAATAGTTTTAAGCCTTTATAGGATACCCTAAAAGATGCCCTAGAGAAGAACCACGATTAGCGTACTCTAGAAGGCGACTACGATTCTAATATAATTATAGTAGATATACCGCAACTATGACGCGGTAGAGGTCGCCTAAAGGAATTATAAAATCGCTAACACCTTATTAATTTTAAAGAGTAATTTGTTGCCGCTATTAAGAATAGAGTTAAGTTATTAATACTAGCGTCTATATGTTGCTTAGCAGTGTCCATCTCAGCAATATATAATGCTAAGACCTCCTGTAATATTCGCGAATATTAAACGCAGTCACTATGTAGCTAATTCGCTTTTTAATATCGTTAAACTTATTAATATTCATCATTTATTCGTTTAAGAATTATTTTATAACCGCTTATAACTAACTGGGATATCCGTACGCGTGTATAATCCTAATAAGCAAACCCATCCAGATAACCTACCTTAACTACACCATCGTCTACAACCGCTATACCCTCCTCTATTAGTCCTATAATGCCGTCTAAAGCCGATGTATATGCCACTGCCGCAGAAGAGTGTAAAATTGCTAAAGAGTAAAGGGAATAAGCCTGAGATAAAAGGGAGATTTAGAAGTATAAGAAAGAGCGCGAAGCCCACTAAGCGGAGGAGGCTCGCTAGTACGAATACCACCAGGCTCGAATGGCTTAATTATAGTTAGGCTTGGCCGCTTCGGCCTTATAAGCTACCGTAACAGCTGCTATAGCTAATAACCTTGGTAAGCCTCTCTCTTCTAGTATAAAGTTGCTTGAACTCCGCCTTCTTGGCGTTATAAAAAGGGATTACCTAGATATTTTTAAGGGCACCTTTAATCTAGTAAACCTCGCCTATCTTTAAGTCTATACTGCTTAGATTAAGATTACCAATAAGATATAGATTAAGAACGGCACTCTAGTTATAAGGAAGGCAAAGGTAGATAAAAAGCTATTTATAGAGAAAGGCGTCTGGTTTAAAGGCTTTATAAACTATATAGTTATCACTAGCACCCTCTATACATGCCCGCCGGACCTTATTGCTAGTATACTTTTTTAGATAAATATAATTTGTACCTTATTAACTTAGTATATCTAGGTAAGTTGTATACTTAATTTAGCACTTAACTATTATACCTTTATAATAACCAATGGCTAACTAGAGCCCGTTAATTAGTAAATGCTAGCCTAGTATATAGCGCTATACCTTATAATGTCTAGTATTATTAGCTTCGCCGCCTTAAAGAGACCTAGGTTAGACACCTCCTATACCTTTAATACCTGCTATAGGTTTAATACTAGAGGCTGCGATAATATACCTTGTAGATACCCGTATAAGTGCTTAAAGTATAGTAAAAATTACGCCGTATTATCTAAATCTTGTGCCTAAAAACAGTAAGGCGAACCTTATAAAGTAGGGTCTAGCCTAACTATAATATTAACTTTAATTATACGCCTAGGACCTAGGCCTAATACGTTACTATTATTCCTTACCTTTATAAAGGCGAAGGCTCTCTACTACTCTCCATCGCCCCTAAGGATTTTAGCGTGGCACTCCCTTCTATCTAACTACCTGGGCAATTTACTAGCTATCTTAGTAGGTATCCTAACCTATAGCTATAAGATAGGAGCCGAATCTATTCCTATTATAAGATCTTATAGGAACTATAACTCCTCTTAGGATAACGCCGACCTTATCTCTAAGAAAATAGTATCAGACCTTATAAAAGGACATATTAGAATTACAACAGAACCTATTATAGTTTTACCTTTTGGCCTAGTGCCAAAATTAAATAGAGGATACCGCCGAATTTATAATCTCTCCTTTTCACTAGCATCTTTAGTTAATAACGCAATCCTAAAAGAATATGGAGCACTAGTATACACTATAGTTACCGCTATTTAGGCCTACGTTATTTCTATAGGCCGTAGATGTCTGCTGCTTAAGAGAGATATTAAAGATGCGTTCTATATGGTCCCCTTGTTCTATAGGGCAAGAACATTAATAGGCTTCTCCTAGGAAGGTATTACCTACTAGGAATGCTGCCTATCCTTTAGTCTTTAAACTGCGCCACTTATATTTAACCTCTTCGCGGAAGGCCTATACTGAATACTCTATTTATAACTACCTTACGAGGTAGAACACTACCTAGATAATTTTACCTTTATCCTTACCAACCTAAATGACTTAGCGGCTATTACCTAGACCTATATCTCTGTTACTAACTCCCTAGGTATCCCTTAAAATAACTTTAAGGATATAGCAGGAACTATTATTAAGGTTCTAGGATATACTATTAATACTATATAAATATAAACTTGATTAATACTATAGAAATAATTACGCGCTATTAAGGAGGTTATTACCACACTCTAATATGGCTTACTGTTATTCCTTTAAGCCTAGCAGCTCGCGGGCTACCTCGTATAGTGTGCCCACGTAATTAGGCTTAGTTAATCTTACTCTAAATCCCTCTGGATCTTCATTATTACTTAGCTAGAGACTTTAGTAAATAAGTATAAACCTAGGCGATTCAGCACTAAGTTGCGAAGTGACTTATATATCTGGCTTGACCTACTTACTATAAGTAATAGGGTATTGTTCTTTAATGATATTAAGTGTGCCTATATTTATCTCTTTACTAACGCCTCTACCCGGTTTAGGTATAGCGGCTTTTACTTCTTTAAGGAACTTAAATATAAGGATAACTGGTAGTAGTACACTACTAATCTCCCTTAATCTTAGGCGTTTAGTATATTGCCTAAGCCTAGTTAATAAGTAGACTATATTAATCCAAAGGAGATATATGCTATTGCTTACGTATTTAATCTATAGTTTACTAACTAGCAGTATAGCGCGCTATCTATTTATACTAATAGCATGGTGGTTTACTATAGTATTAAAAAGACTGTTGTCTGCGGCGTAGTAAACGAATCGCTCCGTAAGATCTTGCTAGCTGCTATAGCTTACGATATTACACTATCTACGAAGTAGATCCTAGGTAATTTAAATAGCTTAGCTAATATACTATTTTAATTCTAGGCCGCGGCTATCTATTAGTTCTGCCCACACTAGGCCCTTAATTTACTACTACTAAAGCTAATAAGTTTTTAACTAGGTGCCGGAAACCTAATAGACTACTTATAACCGCCTATAAACTTTAAAAATAATATTAACGCGCTATCTAACCTCTACGCGCTCCTTTTCTGGCATAGCCTTATACTAGCGACCCGTAGGAACTATTCCTCAGCAGTTAATAGCTGGGAGTTATACTATATACTTAAAGGAGTCTCTCCCTACTTAGCTAAGCCGCGTAAACTAGGCAAATGGATTACCTACCGCGCGTTTAGTACCTCCTAGCTATAGATAGGTAGGCTTAAGGCCGAAACCTTATAAGCCTACGTCTCCGTAATTCGCTCGTGTTATATAAATTACAGTATCTTAATTGCGGCATTTAAGAATCCTATAGTATACCAATTACTCGCCGGAGTAGCTGCTATCTCTCCTTTAGTAAAGAAGGATAAGCAGCCTATTACTAGGGATATTCTAGCCTAGGTAGTAATACACGGCCTATCGCTACTAGATGTTAACACTAATGCCGTATTTACCCTCGCATTTGCTAGATTTTTACGGATAGGCGAGATCATATATACTATGGTGGAATTTAAGAACTAAACGACTTTCTTAGCGAAAAAGGCTACCTAACGCGATATTACCTTTACGCCTAGTAGGATAATATTCCGCCTTAAATGGAGTAAAGCCGATAAGTAACACTAGGGCGTTAATATTGCTATTACGGCGGTAGGCGGCCTATTATGCCCAGTCGCTGCTATAATAAAGCTGTTTAATAGGGACCCCTAACCCCTTAACTCTCCCTTATTTAGTTTTAATGGAAAACCTTTTGCCTCTTTAGGGGTTTATAAGATCCTTTCCTCCTACCTAGTAACCGCTGGAATTAACCTAAGTAGCTACTTAAACTACTCCTTCCGCCAGGGCGCTGCCCAGTTCGCTGAAGATTTAGGGTGTTTACATTAGCAAATTTAGTAACTAGGTTAGTAGTTATTAGAAGCCTTTCGCCTATATATTAGGACTAAGACTACTAACCTCTGTTGCCTTAACTCTTACTTCTAGCGTGGTGTACCGCTCTTAGCTGAGCTAATAGCGATTTTCTATACCGGGCATGGAAAATCCTAATTAGTTGGCTTACAAGTTAGGGTCGACAGAATATGGCAGAATGTGATAATGTGGTAGAATATGGCAGAATGCGGCAATGTGGCAGAATATGGCAGAATACAGCAGAATGCGGTAATGTCTTATTGGGCGCAGGAGCTTCGCTTAGGGACATCTGGTTACTTTAGGGCAAATCCTTAGTAGATTTAAGTGCTAGGTACTAGCAAAACTGCTAAGAACTAGCCCTAGAGTGACCTTATAGCCCTGCGTCTCCCAATTATACGGTTAAAATTAATATCCCCTTACGTGACTGTGATAGATAGATACTAGCGTCTATATGTTGCTTAGCAGTGTCCATCTTAGTAACGCATAATGCTGAGACCTCCTGCAATATTCGCGAATATCGAACGCAGTCACTACGTGGCTAATTCGCTTTTCCTACCCGCCATTCCTTGTACTCAGTATGCATTATATATAGATAGCGCTTTAAGGCAATTCTTTAGCAGGTGCTAGGAACTAGCAAAACCGCTAAGAACCTGCCTTAGTGCGACTACTACAGTTAGATAGTCTTACAGCTATAGGCTTGCGGTCGGGGACATCTGGTCACTTTAGGGCAAATCCTTAGTAGATTTAAGTGCTAGGTACTAGCAAAACTGCTAAGAACTAGCCCTAGAGTGACCTTATAGCCCTACGTCTCCCAATTATATGGTTAAAATCAATATCCCCTTACGTGACTGCGATAGATAGATGGCCTTTATAACAGCTAAAGAGAAGGCTAACTTTAAGCTCGCGAAACAGCTCTAAAAGGAAGGTTGTATTATAACTCTAAGAGCTCCTTTCTAAGCATCTAATAAGTAGGAGATCGATAGTCTTATTATAAAAGAAGTCTTTAAATTTAAGAAGTATAACCCTACTAAATTCGATGGAGTTTGCATCTTTAAGTTAAGAATGGTTAATAAGATTAAGGGCAAAGCTACTAATGCCCCATTTAAGAAATTAAGGCTTATTATCTAAGGCTATAATAACGATGGTAAGGAGGTAATTCTTATGTAATCTCTTATGATTTAACGAGCTAGTTAGCGAGTTATTATTACGCTAGCTCCCTCCTTAATAAAGAATAGAATGGCGGTTTATTTACGAGATATTACTTAGGCCTACACCTAATCAGAAACGCACCTTTAGCGCTTAATACTGGCATACCTTCTAGAGCAAATTCGCCACTAATATCCCAAAGATATGATTATGGTTATGCTTAAGCTATTATATAGAATCGCAGAGGTAGGAACTTATTAGTAGGCTACCTATAGCAAGTACCATAAAGAAAAGCTTTTAATAACTACTTCTATATTCAATTTATGCTTCCTTATTATAACCACAGGAACCCCATTCGGAATCGTTAGCATATAAACTAATAATACAATTATCTTAGGAGATGACCAATTCTTAGCTCTTAAAGAAGATAAGCTAGTAAAGGTAAATCTTATAGCAAAGCTAAAGGAAAAGCTTAATTTAATAGCACTATTACTCTTTAATAAATGCATCCTCTCCCTAAACAAGGATTCCATTGCTTTAAGCTAGAAGGGTTAAGGCAAGAAGATTAATGTTATTAACGTTAATTCTCTAAAGCAAGGATATGTAAAGCAACGCGCTTGCGGAGCTTATATTGCTTTAATATATTAACCCAAGGCTTTATTTAATCTCTTTATTACCGCTTAACACTAGGAATTAACTAAGGATAATATTCTTGCCCTAAATAAGCGTCTTTTTTAGTAAATAAACAATCTCAATCGGGGACTACTCTACGTGCCTATTAATCTTCCTACCGCTAAGCTCTTTGTATTTATTAATAGATCGTTTATAAATAATAAAGATTTTAGCTTCTAGCTAGGATATAAAATTATTATTATAAACAAATCTATTAGAGAGAATAACTTTACGATCTACGGCAATCTTATCTATTAGAGCTTAACTAAGAGTAAGCGCGTTACCTAAAGCGTTCTAGCATTAGAGATATATAGAATAATTAGCGGAGTTAATATAGCAATTACAATTAGAACTACCCTAAAGATAATTATAGATTAACTCGAACTTCCTATTATCCCTATAATTATATACACCGACTTATATTCCCTCTACGAGTATTTAGTTAAGCTTAGTACCACAAAAAAGAAGCGCCTTATAATTAATATTATAGCACTTTAGCAATCCTACAAACGGCAAGAACTCTTTAAGATTTAATAGATTAATAGCTAAGATAACCCGGCAAATATAATAATAAAGGCAAACCTAAATAAGGCTTTAGAAACGTTTGTTAATATAAACACTCTATATATATAGGTTAAAGGTTAGGTTAAAAGGGAGTAGGAGTATAACAATCTATAAACCCTAATTCCAACTAGCTAATTAGGATTTTCCATCCCCGGGATAGAAAATTGCTATTAGCTCG
>Ga0307515_10017644_pt1 | contig 12985 bp, 13 predicted proteins | sample 17_EM_MG_FD_194513 | JGI IMG/M metagenome (GOLD analysis project Ga0307515, IMG submission 194513) | Populus trichocarpa ectomycorrhiza microbial communities from riparian zone in the Pacific Northwest, United States - 17_EM | ecosystem: Host-associated > Plants > Roots > Unclassified | place...
GGGCGATTGACGCAGACCTCGAGAACGCCGTCGGCATCGAGCTGGTCGCGCAATGGACGCAGGAACTCCACCACCGACGTCGCGTCGCCGCACCACGCGTCCGCGGGGTCTGGCTGCGACAGGACTTCGTGGGCCGTGCTCATCGCTGCGTGGCCTTCAGCTCGTAGACCGACGAGAAGTCGACATCGCGCGCGACGTAGATGCCGACGATGCCGCCCTGGTTCTGGTAGATCAGCGGCGGGATGTTGATCGTGCTGTCGAGGACCTTCTCGGCCAGCTTGCTGGTGTTCGACGTGGTCGAGGGCAACACGATGGTGTTGCCGTTGCCCGAGCTGCTGCGGTTCTCGATGGCCAGCTTGACCGAGTCGTCGATCAACGAGAGAAGCATGGCCGCGCCGATGCGCTCGGGCCATCGGTTGTCGACGTAGCCGTCGACGCCGGACTCGCCGAGCGGGCCGGTGCCGGGCGACTCGAGGTCCACAGTCACGCCGTTCGGTATGCGCAGGCGGGTCCACAGGACCGGTATGCGTACAGTGCCCGGACGCACCGACGCGATGCGGTACTCGCCGTCGAGATGAGAGCCGCGCTCGACGAGCAGCACGCGGCCGTCGTCGCTGAAGACATTGCGTTGGACCTGGCAGCCCACGAATCCCGAGGCCGCGCTGATCAGCTTGGTCTTGAGTGCGCAGGTGAAGGAGGTCCCCTTGGGCAGGACCAGGCTTCGGTCGCCGAGGAGGCTGGCGGCCACGCGAGGTGTGGCGGACTTCTGTAGCTCGCCGCCGAACAGTCCTGGTGTGGACGTGGCGCCGGAGGAGGGCGGGAGCACCACGCTCTGGCTCGGCATGGTGTTGGACGTGCCTTTAGTGAGCGAGTCCACAACGCCTTGGAGTTGGCGTTGGTAGGTCTCGAGGTTGCGGCGGGTGGCGTCGAGTGGGCCATCGGACGAGGGTGTGTCGGCTGGGCTCTGCGTGCTCGTCGAACGTCGTGCGGCGGCATCTGATCCTTGCGCGGGTCGGCTCGTCACCAGCAGGACAGGCGCGTCCTCGGGGGCGATCTTGGCGGGCTCGCTGTTGCGCAGCGGGATGGGCTCGGCGCGCCGCTCGTCGGCGGTCGGCACGATCGCTGGGATCAGTCGGCCGCTTGGTGAGGACGCACTCGGGATTGGCAGCGTCATGTCCAGGCGTCGCGGATCACCGCCTGCCGCCGCGGGTCGGTCGCCGAGGCGCTTCGACGTCTCGTCTGCGCCCTTCTTGCTGGAGATCGCACGGTTGATCGACACGCCCGTGACCGCCATCAGCGACAGGGCGAGTAGCGCGACGGCGAAGATGCCCTTGCGGGACACGTTGACGCCGGCGGTGCGAGTCACGCTCGGGATGCCGGCCTCGCCTTCCAGTGGCGCGATGGCGTTGCCGGCTTCCATGTCCTCGCGGCGCGGATCGGGCCGGGGAGTGTTGGTGCTCATCGTGACCCTCCGTGTGCCTGTGCGATCGTCGATGGGCTCTTGAGCGTTCTCTCGACGCCGGTGGCCGTGGTGCCGTTGGCGGGCGGCACGCCGTCCATGTCGAAGGCGTCGTTCCAGACACCCACGACTGCAGTCCCTGCGCGCAACACCAAGCGGCGACTGACACGATCGGCGACCAGCAGGTCTCCTTCCATCCGTGCGTTGACGACGGTCTCTGAGCCATCGGGCAGCACCTGGAAGATGGCCGGCACTGCGCGGTTGCTCGGGAACCTCAGGTAGGTGAAGCGTCCGTCGTCGAAGATGAGGGTGGGCACGATGTCTTCTGCGTGCTGCCCCTCGGCGATCGAGTAGCGGGCGTTGACCAGCTGAGGTGCAGCGCTCAGCCGTTCCTTGACCAGCTCGGCGGCATCGAGTGGCAGCGGTGCGGAGACAGCGACGATTGGGGCGCGGACCTCGGCGAAGGCGGGTGGCGGCGGAGGTGGCGCGACCTTGATCGTCAGACGGTAGATCGGCTGCCGCGCATCGCGGTCGGCGAGCACCACGAAACGAAACGAATGCGTGCGCCGGTCCGTGACCACGGCGATGTTGTTGGGCGCATTGGCACTCGTCTTCGGCTTGACGAAAAGATGTCGACCGCCGGGCTGGGCCGCGACGCACCAGTTGGCCTCCGTCTTGGCGCAGTCGGCGCCGAGACCGGTAGCGACATCGGTGATCGACTCTCCGGGGTCGAGCACGATGTCGGTGACGACGCCGCGCTTGACGAAGACGGTGACCACCGTCTGAGGGTCGTAGAAGATCTCCTTCAGTCGTGGGTCGACGGTGTCCTGGGCGAAGACCGGATCGACCAGCGTTCCGATCGCGACAGCGACCAGCCATGCGGCGGCGAACGTGAGCGTGTCTCTGCGCATGGTGCCCTCACTGCTTGGAAGCCGCGCCCGGGGGCGCGGAGGAGGTCGTCGATGCGATCTCGGGATCGGATCGGTAGGCCGTGACGACGAAGCCGAACGGGTTCTCCATGCGGTCCTTCTCCTTGGCGAGTACCTTGGGCTGGTACTCGAAGACGATGCTGGCCGCGTGCCGCGACGTCACGTCTGGGATGTTGCGGTCGGTGAAGTGCACGACCCTCTCGTACGAGATCGAGGCGACGCCGCCGTTGCCGCGGCGACCGGACGGCGCCAGGCGCACGCCGACGATGTTGATGCGCCACTCTTCTGCGCCGGCGAGCTTCTTCTGCAAGGCGTCCTGGCCCTCGAACAGGCGGTTGTAGTCGGCGAAGACGGTGGGGATCGCCATCCGCGAGACCTGGTCGAAGTCGCGTTGCAGGAACCACCAGCTGTAGCCTTCGCGGGCCCGGACGAAGACGGCGACGTTGTGCTTGTCCAGGGCCTCCATGGGAGGGATGGTCTCGGCGCTCAGGCGCTGCTCTATCGTGGTTTCGCCGGTGGTCTTGTCGACGACGATGGGGATGCCGACGACCTGGTGCAGAGCGCCATGCGCGAGGACCGCAGCGGCGCTGACGATCGCGACCACGACGCCGACGCCGCCGACGATCCAGGCTCGGCGCTCGGAGCGTTGCAGCATCAGGGCTCGGTCGAGTTCCCACTGACGGTTGGCGGCGATCGCAGCCGTGGATTCGGTCTGGTCGAGGCCGTGGGCTGCGGCGTCGGCGTGTGCGAGAGCTGTCATGGTGGTTCGCTCCGTGCGCCGCTCAGTGCAGGTAGGCGGAGATCTTGCCGGTGCGACGCAGCATCTCGGCCTGGCGTTCGCGGTCGCGAGCCCGGGCGATGCGCTCTTCGCTGTCGGCCATGCCGGTCAGCATCTGGATCTGCGACATCTCGTGCTGGAGCATGGCGTTCTCGGCGCCGATGCGGGCCTGAATTTCGAGCACGGCCTTCTGGTCGCCGGTACCATCGATCTGGCCCATCAGCGACTTGATCTGCTCGAGGCGGCCGGACGCCGCTTTCATCGCATCTTGGAGGAGGCCCTTCTGCTGATACGGCTGCGCGAGACGCGCCTGGCACTCGGTGCGCGATGCGCCGGTGCGGTCGAGGCAGTTGTAGACCATCTGTGCGTCGCGCAGGCTCTTCGCTGTGTTGGTAAGTCCTGTGTAGCCGCTGGCGTCGATGGCGTTGACCACGGTGTAGGCGTTCGCGGGCACGTAGTTCTTCAGCGCGGCACTGTCGAACACGTTGCCGAGGTTGCGAGAGCCGGTGATGCTGTCCAGCTGGCCTTGCAATGCCTTGATCTGCTCGACCTGATTCGCGATCTCGGTGACGTCGTCCAGGACCTGCATGATGGTCTGGATCAGGTTCGCGATGTCGATGACGGGGATGCCCTGTGCCTGACTCGTCGGGGCGAAGGTCGTGAGCGCGGCTGATACGGAGAGGGTGATGGCGGCAAGACGAAAGCGTGTTGTCATGAACGGCTCCTTGGAGTTGAAGGGTCAGCTTCTGCCGCGCATGGCGGCCAGTCGGTACGCGGCGGTTCGAACGCCGGAGTAGGAGGCTCGCGCTACGGCGGCGGCACCGGTGGCCATGTTTCCGGCGAAGCGGGCACCGGCGTTTGCAGCTGACCCGGTGGCTTTTCCGACGGTGTAGGGGACACCGGCGCCCGCGCGGATGACGCCGCCGCTTGATGCGGCAGCGGCGCCGCTTGTCGCTCCTGCGCGCGTGCGCAGACCCGCGACCATCATGGCGTTCTGCACCATCTGGATGCCTTGCTGGACCGCGGCGCCGCCGGTCAGCGCAGAGGCCAGGCTGGGTGCCTGGAAGCAGATGACGGCCATCACGATCATCAGGATGCAGTAGCGGGTGGCTTCGCCCAGGGTGTTGAGCGTGGAGCCGAGGAAGCCGCCGGCCTCATGGATGCCGAGGAACATCTCGCGGCCGAGATAGGCGCTCAAGCCCAGGGCGAAGAACGCGAACCAGGTCAGGACCACGGCGTTCAGCAGCATGCCCATCCAGCTGTCGAAGAAGCGCTGGGTGGGCTTCCAGGCGAGGCACAAGACGAAGAGCGGCCCGATGGCGATGATGAACGTCAGAAAGACCGTGGACAGGGTGACGACAAACACCGCAACGCAGAGGAAGGCGACCGTGCCCAAGGAGAAGACGATGGCTGCCAGGACAAGGTCGAGGCGGGTGATACCCGCATCGGCCATGATGTCGGCGACCTGAGTGCTGGCGTTGTCGTTGAACTCGTCGAGCAGCTGATAGGGCGAAGACACCGTCGTTGCGGGCGAGCTGGCGGGGAGAAATGTGGTCGCGACGCCCATCGCCAGGTTGGTCGCGGTGTCGGCCACCGTGCTCACATAGAGCGCACTTTGAAGGGCGACTGCGAGGACCAGACCGATCTTGGTAATCCTCCAGACGAAACTCGAAGCCGTTTCGGACACCTCATGGCGAAGCACCGCCCAGCCGTAGAGGATGACCCACAGGGTCATCGCGCTGAGCGCGATCGGCGCGAGTGACGCCATCAGCGAGGACACGACGCCGAGAACGTAGGTGCTCAACACGGTCGTGAGCTTGGAGCCGAGCCAGGAGAACACGGATCACCTCCTACTGGATGGCATCGAACGGAAGGTTCGCGGGCGGCCTGACGAACATGGGCGTGCACCTGCTCGAGAGATCCGGGTACTGACACTGCATCCACGCCCCGTTTCGCTTGACGACCCAGACACGGGCGAGCTTCTGCGACCCATAGGTCGATGCCCGACAGCTGCCAGGCCGCGCCCATGGTTCAGTGCACTCCATCAAGCCCGACATGGTCTCGACCATGCGCCATGACCCGGCGTGGCAGTTCGCGTTGGGCGCGCAGACTTTCAGGCCAGACCTCGATGCAGGAGTCGGCGGCATGGTCACGACGATTCCAGTGGCTGTCGCTGAAACCGCTTCGTTGCTTTTGACGAACTGCGCGCAAGCGTTGTCGCCGAGCATGGCGATGGCCAACGAGATCAGTGCGGTGCTCGGGATCACGGTGTGCTCCTTGCGGACTTGGTCTTGCGTTCGTGCGCGGCCTTGTGGAGAAGCGGCAGCCAGTGTTTCGGGTCGTCGCCGACCTGCTTCCGGATGCCGTCGAGCAGCGCGACGTTGTCCGTGGTGGCGGAGAGCACGGTGACGAAGTCTTCGAGCCCGGAGAGGTCGAGCTCGCAGATCGCGCTGCTATTACCTTGCTTGACCATGAAAGTGCGGCCGCCTCGTGCGCTGAGGCCCTTGACGATGTCGTACTCGGCTTCGGTGAGTCCGAAACCGTCGACATACTCCTCGCGCATCGCCTCCGGGTTGGCGAGGAAGATCTTGGTGACACTCTGCTCGACCATGGTTCGGCCGATCTCGTGGCGCAGGACATCGGACGGGCTCTGCGTGTCGAAGATGCCCAGGCCGTTCTGCTTGCGGATGGTCTTCTGCTTCTGTTTGGCGAAGTCGCTGAAGATCTCGTTGTCGAGCGCCTTCCAGAATTCGGAGATGACATAGATGAGGCGCTGGCCGTTGACCAGCTCGCCCATCACGTCGAGCAGGTACAGCATGATGGGCGTGCGCACCTCTGGAAGGTCCAGGAACTCGCTGGTGTCGAAAGCGATGGCTGATGCTTGATGCAGGTTGGTCAGTTGATCGTCCGCTTCGTCGAAGACCCAGCCGAGCGCGCCACCTTCGCACCAGCGGCTCAATCGTTCGTAGAGGCTGTTCTCGCCGGTCTTCGGCAGGTTCTGGCGGATGGTCGAGAAACGTCGCAGGTGCCTGGGCAGCATCGCGACAGCGCGCACGGCGGCTGCGATCGCGCGTTCGTCCGACGGCAGCAAGGGGAGGGCCGGGGTCTGCAGGCAGGTGCGGATCAGTTGCTCCCAGAACTGGACGCGTCCTGGGGCCGGGTCGCGCTGCAGCGGGTTGCAGCCGGTGGGCTTGCCGGCCTCGAGGGTGAAGTAGCGGCCGCCCAGCGCGCGGATGGCGATCTCGCTGCCGCGGTCCAGGTCGAACAGAACCAGGCGCGGCGCAGGATTCCACTTGCGGGTCAGCGAGAGCAGCAGCATTACCAGCGTGGTTTTGCCGACACCGGTCGATCCGATGATGAGGGTGTTGCCCGGATGTTTCTTGTCGGCAGAGTCCTCGTCCTCGGGACTCTTGTGCAGGTTCAGGTAGAACGGTTGGCCGCTGGGTGTGCGCAACAGGGCCAGGGCCTCGCCCCACGGGTTGCCCTCACGCTTGCCTCTGGGGAAGTTGTGGCCGCTCGCGAGAGCAGCGAATGCTCGCGACGAGAGCTTCGCTTCGCGTGGCCGCCACTGCCAGTTGCCGGGCATCTGGGCGAACCACGCAGCATCGGCGACGAGGTCGACGGGGCGCATCTGCAGACTGCAAGCCTCGCCGACGGCGCCGATCGCCTGGGCCGCTCGTCGTCCGGCATCGGCCACGTTGTCTCCGAACACGACCAGGGAGTAGTGGTACTCGCCCATGCAGAACTGGCCGTCCCCGAGTTCGTTCAAGGCCACGTCCATCTCCGCGACCTGGGTCTCGACGACGTCGTCGCTGGCGATGAGCTGGTCGCGCTGGAGTTCGAGCGCGCGCATCGCGTCGCGCCGCGGCAGGATGGAGAAGCTCTGGGTCTCGACGAACTCGCTGCGTTCGTAGAGCAGGGAGTTGAGCACGCCGGGTTCGACGGCGTCGGCGTACTCGTGGATGTCGACGAAGGCGGCAAAGCGCGTGGTGTCACCGTGGCGGATCTCGAGCTTGTCGGCGCCGAAGGACAGGCGCGATGTGGGCAGTGTGCGGTACAGCGGACCGGCGTGGAAAGGCACGGGTCGCCATGTGCCGTTGACCAGGTAGCCGAGGAACTCGGCGAGTTCGGAGTAGCTGCGGCCTCGACGTTCTTGCGAGCCGAGCAGGACCGGATCGAAGCCGCGCAGCACTCGCTGGACCAGGGCGGTTTTCTCCTCCATGACCCGCAGTGCGTCGGCCTGGGCCTGGGCGATGTCGCGTCGCGTGCGACGTATCGACTGGAAGGCGCGTCCGATGGCGGCGTCGTTCGGTCGATACACCAACGTCAGGTAGAGCTCGTTGCTCATCATGGTCTGCTGGCGCAGCAGGTGGCCGTAGGCTTGCGCCATGTCGCGGGCGAATCCGCTCTCGGGCGGGATCGCCATGTCGTCGCTCACCGCGCGGTGGATGCGGTGCTCCCAGACAGCGAACTGGCCGCCGGCGAGGTTGCGCAGCAGGCTGCACTTCGCTTCGTGTCGCTCGGCGATCGTGTGCTCGTCGGCACACTCGAACGCGACGCCGTCCAGGCGCCACACCCGGAGGTAGTCGCCCCCTCGGGTGATCACATCGAAGGGGGAGACCAGCGACGAGAACGGGACGAAGCGGGCCAGTGGGTTCTCGGTCTGGGCACGGGCCCAGTGGCGAGGCCGAGGCTTCCGGTTGGCCGACGCCGCCCGAAGAAGTGCACCCGACCGGGTGCTGTTGCTAGCGGTGCCAAGCATCACGGTTCCCCCGGTAGAGGTAGGGCGCATAGCTGCGCGAGCGCCAGAGTCGGTGGTTGCGGTCGTATAAGCGCAGCTTCGCGGCGACGAACATCTGGCGGAAGCGCTGGTCGTCCAGGTTGGTGACGAAGCGCATCCAACCGAGCGCCGGGACGAAGGCGGCGAGGACGACCGGCAGGATCCACCAGCTGACCAGGCTTCCGACCCAGAGGACCAGCAGCATGCCGGTGCCGAACAGGACGACGAGCGGCACCAGCGGGATGCCCAGCTTCATGGCTGGGCGCGTCGCGCCCTTGTAGATGGCTTCGGCTTGCATGGCTTGCTCGCCGCTCAGCTGACGATGTAGGTGGAGAACGCCGTGGCGCCGCCGATCAGCGTGCCGCCGATCAGCACGTTGGCGACATCGGCCAGACGCGCGCCCTGGAAGATCATCTTGAAGCCGGCCCAGATGATCGCGATCGTGACGACGGCAATGGAGATCGTCACCAGGATCGTGTTGACGTTGGTGACCGTCGTGTTGATCTTGTCGAAGCCCTGCGCGAAGGCCAGTTGCGGCATCAGGCCGACGAGCAAGCTCGCCAGGATGAATACGAGGAACTGCTTGTTGAAAAACTGACGCGAAGGAGTGCGCATGATCGATTCCTCAATCACAAAAAATGGTGGAGACGGGGAGGTGAAGAACTACCGGCGCGCGATCAGGGCGGAGGACGTGCCGGCTGCTGGGCGTGACTCACGACGCGGCTGACGTAGCCGTGTTGGAAGCCCGTGGTGAAGTTGCCGCTGTAGTAGCAGGAGAGGGTGCGGCGCAACCTGGCTTGGCCTTCGCTGGCGCCGGCGCGCTCATGGCACTCGCCGAGTACCGTCTGCATGGCATGCAGGTTCTTGCACGCGTCGAAGCCGTCGGCGAGCGACATGCCGAAGCGATCGAGGTTGCGGACGTTGATCTGGGCGAGGCCCACGCTGAAGTTGCGAGCTCGCGCGCGCAGGTCCGCTGCGGTCGCGAGGGCCTCTCGAGCGTTGCGAGGTTGACGTTGGAGTGCACCCGCAACGACGCCAATGGCGTGCGGGTTGAAGCTGCTCTCGGTCGACACGATGGCCTGCGCAGTGCTCGGATCGACGAGCGGCGCGCAAAGCGCGATGAGGGCCATGAACGTCGTGGCGTCCATGTCGCTCAGTCGTGAAGTGAGGTGCTGTCCATGCGCCAAAAGATAGGCGCGGGGGTAGGTCACTCGACCGCTGAAATTTGGCTGAATTTCAGCGTTTTGGTTTTTTGGGAGCCGCAGCTCCTCGGATTGCCTGCTCGATCTCCGACGGAGGGGACTACGCGCCTTCGAGCAGTCCGTAGGCTGCGGCGCGACGAGCCGACGCTCGTCGCGTGGCGCATTGCATCCGATCGCTGATGCGGCAAAACCGCGAGTCCACGGTCGCTGTGCTCAACCCTGTTCTCAGAGAGATCTCCTTGGTCGTGAGGCCCTGCCATTCCAGGCGCAGCAGCTGGATGTCTCGAGGGCGAATGCGAGCCGACTTCCGCAGACTGTGGCTGAGCTGGCGGCTTACCCAATCGTGAAGCTCGCCGGCCAGTGCTCTGGCGAGCGTGCGCATCACGTGGGCTTCGCCGTCCTCGAACGCGTCGCGTCGCTCGCTGCCCAGACAAAGGACTTCGACTCTTTCCGGATCGGCGCCCGACGGTGTGGGCACCAGCAGGGACGACTTGAATCCGTACCGGCGCGCCAGTTCGAGGGACTCCGCGTCGCGTGGCCCAAGGATGGGCGACTGTGCGTCGGGCTTCGACCGAGAGGGCATGCCCGCAGGTTGGAGCCATGCGTGGTCGAGCGGGATACCGACATGGCACAAATGCTGGGCCAACGCGGGATGGCATGCGAACAGGCTGAAGCTAGACGGCTCAGTTCCACCCTCGGGGATCAAGACCGTGTAGATGCTGGCCGTGGCGCCGATCGCCGCGGTGGCGTCCAACAACCTCTCCAGCAGCTGGGGCGCGCTTGCTGCGAGCTGAACCCGGACGATGGCGTCGAGGGCGGCGCTCCGGTGCTGCTGCGGTGCGACCGAATGGGGGTTTGATTTCTGGCGATTTGAGCTGATCAAAGACATGGTCAAACTCCGTCTTGAGTTGCGCAAACAGCAAGGGGTCCTCGAATCTCAAAGGATCCTGATCGCAACATCCGTGGAACTGATCGCGTGTTCCGAACACCGACCACCACTCCGCACGGCTGGTCCCGAGACCCTGCCAGGCCCGGCCGGCGAGTACGCCGGCGGCGACCCGGACCAGACTCGCCTGCCAGCGACCACCCCGATCGCGAACCTGGGTCGGCGCGTCCCTGGGCAGGATGAAAGCGACGTTCGATCGATCGGACATGACCGAGCTCCCCGCGATGTCACGTGTGGCCATGGTCTTCGTGCACCCCCACTTGTGCAACGACCTTGCTGGGACGGTCGATGCATGTTCGGTGGTCGACCGTGGTGCGTGCGGAGCGGTCTCGGCGCGTCCTGTCGGGCGTGTGCACCAACGAACGGCGCTGTGCCAACGCGCGGTGCGCTCCTTCTTCGGAGGCGCTCCCGTTGAGTCTCCGAAGCTTCTCGATGCAGGCGTTTTCGTTCGGTGGCTTTGATCCAGAATGGGCCTGCCCCCCAGTCGAACCGGGGATGCACCGCACATTGGGAGGGTTGGAACGATGCTTGCGAGACCGGGATTGCCGTGGTTCTGGCTGTACCCGCGACAGCACGCCGCAATGATGAAGAACTGGCAAGCCGTGTTCTCTCGAGTCAAGGCTGCGCTGATGCGCCGGGGCCGTAGCGCGGACGAGGCCGACGATCTCGTGCACGAAGCGTGGATCCGCCTCGCTTTCTACGAACGGGAGCGTCGCGTGGAGGAGCCCGAAGCCTTCCTGATGCGCGCCGCGCTGAACCTGTCGACAGACGTCTACCGTGCCGAGCGGCGCCGGGGCGAACAGGTCCTCGTTGACGCCGACGAACTGCCCGATGACGCGCCGAGCATCGAGGCCACCGTGCTGGCAAGGGAGCGCGTGTCGCACTTGAGCAAATGCGTGCGCCAACTAAACTCGAAGACTCGAGACATCTTCATCGCTCATCGAATCGACGGCATGAGCTATCAACAAATCGCCAAGGTCCACCGCATGAGCGTCAGCGCGGTAGAGAAGCACGTTGCCAAGGCTACCCTGTTGGTGACCAGCTGGATGGAGGGCTGGTAGCCGTGGTGTCGCGGCCGTCCTCGCCGAATGGTGACAACGACGGGCGCCCGATTGTCGTGACGCCGCAGATCGCCGCCGAGGCGGCCGCCTGGATCGCCCGTCTGCACGGGCCGAGGCGCACGAGCCAGATGGAACGCGAGTGCCTCGAGTGGCAGGGACAGTCAGCTGCGCACCGCCTCGCCTTCGAGAAGTGCACCGACACCTGGCAGGATGTGGCGCAGATCAGTCTTGCCAATGCATTCGCGAGCGCTTCGGCGAGCGGGTCGGACTCCGACGACACGCGCCCGCGCGCCGGGCGCGCGCGGTGGCCGGCTGTCATTGCCGCAGGTGCATTGCTGTCGGTGGCGGCCCTGTCGGTTCAGTTCTGGTTCAATCTGGGCCTTCACTCCACGGGATTGGGCGAGCATCGACTGGTGGTGCTGGACGATGGCACGCGGATGTCGCTCAACACCGACTCCCGGGTGCGCGTGAAGATGGAGGCCGAGCGCCGCGATGTGGAGATCGAACGCGGGGAAGCACTGTTCGAAGTCGCGAAAGACGTCCGGCGCCCGTTCGTGGTTCGCGCGGGACGCAGCGAGGTGGTGGCCACCGGAACGGTCTTCGCGGTGCGGCTCGAATCGGATCCTGGCCAGCGTGACGATGCGGTCGCGGTCACGCTGATCGAAGGAGAGGTCACCGTGCAGGCCAACAGGGCGGGCCGCTCGGACCAGCCGGCTCCAGCCAAGGCGCTGGTGCTTCACCCGGGAGAGCGGGTGCGACTCGTCAACGTCGGCAGCAGCTCGGGTGACGCCACCTCGGCGCAGGTGGATCGACCGCGCATCGAGTCCATCGTGGCATGGCGGCGCGGCGAGGCCATCTTCGACAACGTGCCATTGAGCGAGGCGATTGCCGAGGTGAACCGCTACAGCCGCATGCCCATCGTGATTGCCGGCGATGCGGCTGTCGGCAGGCTGCGCATCAGCGGTAACTACCGGACTGGCGACACCGCCGGGTTTGCGCGTGATGTCGCGAATCTTCACGACCTGGTGGTCCTGGAGCATGAAGGACGTTTGGAACTGACAAAACCTCAATAGGGGAACCACCGGCGGAATAGTTCTCGACAGCCACGTCACCTCGTTGTCATCAACTCGACAACAAGAAAGGCACGAGATGCCCCTAACTCCCATCGGCTGGCGGCTCCGCAAGGCCCCCATCGGACTCCTGACTGTCCACCTCGCGCTGTTCCTCTGCGCCGACCTCGTACACGCCGTCGGCCCGGCACCCGCCGCACGATACGAGATCGATCAGCCCGTGCAGCCCCTGTCGGATTCGCTGCGTGCAATTGCCAGACAGACCGGTGTGTCGGTTCTCTTCGAGCCAAGCACGGTCAGTGGGCGAACCTCCCGTGCTGTCTCCGGCCAGCTCTCTGCCGTCGAGGCCATCGCACGTGCGCTCGACGGAACCGGCTTGACCGCCGAGGTCACGGACGACAACGCGATCGTGGTGAAGCCCCGCAAGACCGTCCCGATCAGCCAGGAGACGGTACGGAGCATTCAGACGGCGCATGTTTCGGGCAGCGACGCAGCTCCTTTCAGCGCATCAAGTGCGCAACTGGCACAGGCAGCGGATCCGACCAACGCAGAGGCGCGCCCGAGCGCGCCGAAGGAGCCTGCGGTGGTCCAGCAGCTGGGCCATGTGGAGGTCACGGGCTCGCGTCTGAAGCGCGTCGAGATGGATGGTCCCACGCCGGTCAACATCTACACGCGCGAGGAGATCGATCGGAGCGGACAGCCGACGCTGGAGCGCTTCCTCAACAGCCTGAACGAAGTGTCCGCGACCACCGGGGAAGGT
>Ga0307515_10017645_pt1 | contig 12984 bp, 14 predicted proteins | sample 17_EM_MG_FD_194513 | JGI IMG/M metagenome (GOLD analysis project Ga0307515, IMG submission 194513) | Populus trichocarpa ectomycorrhiza microbial communities from riparian zone in the Pacific Northwest, United States - 17_EM | ecosystem: Host-associated > Plants > Roots > Unclassified | place...
CAATCTAAAATTTTATGAAGATTCAATGGTCAAAATATACAAGTCAAGATCTAATAGCTAAGAAAAAAAAAAGATAATGTGATCTAGTAGTAAAAAGAAATTGAGAAAGATAAAAAAAAAAAAAAAGTCACTAGGAAAATACTAAGACTTCATTTTTTACGAAATAGGTACTGTTAGAAAGATCTCGATGAAATAATTTTAATTACATCTTGAAAGAACATCAAATGAGATTGTAATTAACCCTAAATTAACCTCGAACAAAACCCCCCAACAAGTTATAACCGTATCTTGTGGTCTTTTTAGGTGTATTTAGAATCGTCTCGTAAAGATCTTTCTAACAGTACTGGATGTGTCGAAAATGAAACTTCAGTGTGTCCTCGGTGACTTATTTTTTCTTGGTCATTGAATTTTGAATTTTATTTTTTGATTGTTGGATCTTCATAAAATTTTGAGTTAACTTTTTATAAATGTTAATTAAATAGAGAGAGACATGATTTTTAAAACAACTGTTATTTTCAATAGCAAATGTGTTCAAACTGTATTATCTCCCGAATACTTTTCTAACTTGTGTTACTTTTCCAAAACTTTTATCAAACTATGTTATAATTCTAAAATACACTATAACAACACAATAAATTCATGGCACACTGAAGATAGAATATTAAAAGAATTTAATGAAAAAGAAAAGGAAAATAATAATATTTACTTATTTTTTGAAATTATAAATTATTTTCATTAAAAAATAAAAAATGTTTAATTAAAAAATAAAATTTGTTTAATAAAAATTGATTGAAAAGTATAAGAATCGATAAATAACAATCATTATTGATTATTAAAAATCAAAGAGAAAAACTAATTCTCTGTAAAAAATAAAAAATTGATACATATGTAGATGTTTTATATTATCTATCCTTCTTATTTTATACTTATATTTTTGAGGTTAATTCTACTTATTAATTACATATAATTTTCACCGTTATAAATAAAATATGCAAATACAAATTATCTAGGTAAAATTCAAGATGAAAAAAGTCACAGCTATTTTTTTTAAGTATTACAAAATTATATAAACAATCCAGACAATCAATTAAAATGTTAAAGAAGTTAAACTAAATAATTTACAAAAATTACACAGGGTATTAATTAAAATTAACAATCTAGATTTTTTTTTGACATATAAAAGATGTTTTAAGGCTATAAAAAAATAACTTTCGAGTGAGCTCCTTGACCAAAGAGTAAGAACAAGGACTATAAAGACCCATAAAATCATTAAGAAAAGAGGTTCTTAATCTTTATTTTTAGCTACATATTTAATTTCAAATTTTTTCTCTAAAATATAATTAATTTTTCTCTTAAAAAAATATTTATTTAAACATAAAAAAGTTCTTAAATATTTTCTCTTAATTCTTTATCAAGTTTCATCCTCTTCTAATCAAACACCTCCCGAGAGAAAGAAAATTGTGTATTCTTTGGTGAAGCTTATTTGAACGACGCCCAAATTTCGATGGTTCAAATCCTGTTTTTTCTTAGCCAAGTGGTATTGTCTAAGAATAGACTTCTAGTTATTTTATCATTTTTGTTAAAAAAAAAAAGAAGTGCTGATTTCTTTTGAATTTTTAAAATACCACCCTATGATCATAATTTTATTAAAAAAAGAAGAAGAAAGAAAGTGAAGAAATTAAATATAACATTTTTTTTAATATAATTATGAAACTAAGATTAACAATCGATCGTTTCTTATATTCTTTTGTAATATGAAACACAGTGGACTCAAGTGCTGCAATAGCATATGGCCTTCCCTAAGGCCATAAGATCAAATCCCTAGTCGACCTCCTCCAAGCTAGGGTCTACCGTGCCTCACCTGTAAACAAATGTGGGTTAAGTTTCATCATGGCGGGGACCATTTCTCTTTATAGTAGAGGATCCATTTCAATACCACATTTAAAAGAAGTAAACAAGCCTTCGAGGACTTCCTCACATCTAGACATTAATCAAGAATTGAACAAGCAAACGCAAAAATACCTGGTGATATAATTCATTGAAAAGAACACTTGGATAAGTTACCAATCATGCAAATGAGATTGTATAGGTTTAGCAAAACTTCAATTCACAGAACTCATCTGATTCTCCACAAGATAAGGACAGTATCGATTCGCAATATCGAGGTAATCTCAAGTACTCGGCAATAAGGTACTAGAGTGTTGTGGACTAGATGCGGCATTCCAAATCGCACAACGCACTGTATTCAGTAAGCCTTTTCTTCTTCTTCTTCATTCTAGTTCATGAATCAAAACCAAAGTTACAAGGGGCCTGAGTCATTTGTGCCAATCAATCTATGCCATCCATCCTACTGCACCATGACTAATTGAGAACTCAGACAGAGTATATTCAAGATGATTGGAGTATCTTCTTATAATCCAGGAAAGTCCCGTGGAAAGGTGTCACCCTTCCTTGCGATACCACCCATAGTTCATCCACACTTCCAGAAATTAAATGCTCATCATGACTAACCTGCAAGCAAGAAAGACCAGAAGTTGTATAAAAACATGCCAGTAATGTTTTATTTCTTTTTCCTCTTTTTTTTTTTTTTGTTTGGAGAATTGAAAATCATATTATCTTGACTCAATCGTTTATTTTGATAAATGAAATCAGCAAAAAGTAATTGTACAACTGAACACATGCAATACCATGAGAATCCCTCCTTGGAACAAAACAAGGCCTTGGATTAGTGCCTCCACCGCATCCAAATCCTGCAAGTTGACATATATCAGTGTGTTGCAAGAAGTTGCTATGATGTTATTGTATTATTCAGAATTAAAATCAGAAAAGCTACAATCCTATTACCCGGCTACAGTTTTTCATCAACAAAATAATGAAACAAAGGAAAAGATAATACTATGTCTAGGTAACCAGAAAGCTTTATCTTTATAACCACATTTGTATATGTTCCTTTCCGCATAAATAAACTGAAAGCTTAAATGAATATTTCACACTCCAACTCTCCAACACAAAATCAGTAGGACAAATGAACAAATTATCATTTCCCATATTTCAACACCTCCCAACATGTTTGACAGCAACAAAAAAATGGGCAGAAAAGAGTGGAGGAGAACGATAATGACTTACAAGATGATTGGATGGCTCATCAAGCAATATTATGTGTGGTTTCTTGAAAGTTATCTTTGCAAATGCAACCCTGCTTTTCTGACCACCTAATAATAAAAAGCAATTACACACAAAAAAAAATGTTAATGCATCAGCATCAGACAAAAGCAATCCACAAGTCATTATTACCATTATTGCTTCATGCTTAAAACATAAATTGCATCTTGTTTGCATACCCATGCTTGACTTGAGCCAAAGAATATCAAACTCCTTTTGAAACCCAAGTCAAGCTTTGGTTCAGAAGGATCTAATTGGATCTACAGTTTATGATAAGAAGAAGGCATGCAGAAGAGAACAAACATACCAGACAAGGTGTACATCGGTTGAAGTGCAAGATTTCCCGTAACACCAAAAGAACCTAAGTGAGCTCGAAGCTTTTGTTCAGGCACTCCCTAAAAGAAAGCTTTTGTTCAAATAAATAACATGAAGAGAACGAAAAAAAAAACCAAAATAGGGGAAGGCATGACAGAGAGAATTGGCTGAAAGGGTAATACATTGTACAATCTCCAACCACCAACTAAAAGGTTATTTCAAATCCAGAATGACTTTAGGCTACCAATACATCAATCTGGATATTATCCTAAGTCCAGTAAAAAGTCTCTGGGCAGGATTTCTCCCTAACTGGACCACCGCACCATCTCTATCCTTGGATAATGGGCTGATCATGACAAGAGATTCATGGATATTTTTGGCTATGTACAATAATTGACAAATAAGAATGGATATGGGCCCTTATTTCAGAACAGAGCATCACTAACTATGGAAATAAAATCAAATATTCCTGTGACCATTCTAAGTCATCTGCTTTAAAATGCAATATGAAGCAGAAGAGGAGATAACTTATTTTCTGCTTCTTGGTCTTCCTAACTTACATTTTCCAGATCTCAAGAAGAACACACTAAGGTTCAATGATGTATTTCTACTATTCTCAGAAGAACTCCAGGTACTCTGATCACTATCCTCGCTAAAACCATGAAATTTAACAAATTCATAAAACCATGTCGCAAGAAAACAAAAAATGAAAGCATAATTTTCCAAAGTAAAAACTCACTGGGAAGCAACGCATCATATACAGAAGGGGATTGGAAGATAGATCCAGTCCATCAACATGGTGCTGACTAAACACAGCAATGCGGACCTGTCATTTTATTCCTCGTCAGATTCAAGTGAGATGTTACGCAAAATGATGACAAGATTAAACTTTGAAATGTTCCACCATCAATTACAAAAGAAAACAGGATGTCTTCCCATATATAAAATTATTATTTTTCTCCCACAGAAAGAGATGACTTTTATCATTGAAAGAGGATCCCGTGGCACAAACTCTTCATATATGACAAGTATTAGCATTGGTAGCAAATTATTATTTGAGATGCTCAATAAAAGGAGCTGGTAAGATACCTTTGCAGAACGAAAGACTGTACCAGAGGTTGGTTGTAGCTCCCCTGCTATTAGTTTTAGTATTGTTGATTTGCCAATGCCATTTGGTCCAACCACTGGATGAATGAGGAATAACATATAAGATAATAGCAACCTTACAGATAGTATACCATTTTAATAACTTGTACCATACTGGATGGTCTATTGCAGTAATAAAAAAGAAAGATGTTTTCGCAGTGGCAGGCATCCTTACTTGCAATACGGCTATCCAAATCGATCCCAAAATTCAAGTTCTTGAACATTAAAGGGCCCCCGGGATAACCAAATGATGCATCACTGTATTCAGATTTACCAAACATCAATGATATCATGTGTGATTTTCTCAATTTCATGGCTTCATAATAATAATAATAAACAAATTGCAGTGGGTACTAAAAGAATCCAAAGAGCATCACATAAATAAATCCAAAATATGGCTACATAAGCAGCAACTCAAACCTGAAACTTATTATAGGAGCACCAGGTCTATCGTCTGGAGTTGGAAACTCAAATTTATAGCTGCACACCGAGAAACGGTAAATATGGTTCCAATGAATAAAACTATAGGGGGTAACTGAACCTAATTCATGTGAAATTTAAAAACGAGTCAACCACATAGGAAGAGAGATGCATACTCGGGGTCATTAACAATCTCATCCATATGACCCAATCGGTCCAGTGCCTGAATTCAAAGGAGAGGATAAGTATTGGTTTAACAAGCAAAAAGAGCATTAAAAGGGCTGAGCTCTTCAATTTAAAATCATCCACCAAAATGATTATAACACGCACCTTGATTCTTGACTGTACAAGAGATGCCCTCTTTGCATTATAACGGAACTTGTCAATAAAGGTCTGCATCACAAAGAACATTTACATGTCAAACACAAGACTTGATATAATCTGGAAATCTTGGTTTAGCTAAATATTGTAATTCAAACAAGTGGTAGTGCAATTTTGAAATTCTCTGATCTATGCGCCACAAAATTCCAAAGATGCTGTCAAAAGCACAAAAAACTGTGGGGTGGGGGGGCATAAAACACCAAATCAATAAATTGACATGGAAAATGGGCTTGACATTATTCACATCACAGAATTGTTAGGGCAGGGCATTTGAATTAACCTGCATGTGGGCTCTTGATTTTTCATTTGCCTCAATTGCCTTCCGTTGGTTCTTAATTTGCTCTTCCCGTGTCCTTTCAAAGGTATCATAATCACCTTTGTAACCAGTCAGTTTTTGCCCTTGTAAGTGGAGAATATCAGTGACCACCTGCAAACAAACCTGTAAGTTAAGAAACAGTGGATAGAAAAAAATTGGCAACCTAAAATGATCAATACTTAATAAGCAGCAATGTGAATATTACTGTGTTCAAGAATTCTCTAGCATGGGAAACAACTATAAACGTTTTCGGCCACTTCACCAAGTAAGATTCCAGCCACAGGACAGCATGGAGATCAAGATGATTCTGTAAAAATGATCAAGAAGTAAATAACCAAGTTATACTGAATAACAAGTATATCCTGAAGAGGAATATAGAATATGTTGTACCGTAGGTTCATCAAGCAGCAATACATCAGGCTCTATAAACAGAGCACGAGCAAGAGCTATTCTCATCCTCCATCCTCCTGAAAAAGTTTTGGTTGCCTTCTTCTGCATTTCTGGGGAGAAACTAAGACCCTGCAAATATTCATTGATGATGAGAATAGTGCATCAAGCAAGGTGAACCATCTAAACGGTCCATGCCGAATCAACCCAAAGACAGGGTTTCAGTACTATAGCAGTGTTTTTGTGGAGAAATCCATAAGGGCATCTCTTGCGCCTAGATCTTATATTCCCTCATTTTTACTATCAGCTATCCAAAGCTTTATTTAGATTTTATGTTCACACCCTATTATTTTGTTGGAGCCAAAGCCAGTTTCAATCAATAGTATACATTAGATGCCAACAGTTTTTTATTTTAGTTTCAGGCCTGATCAAGCAAGCACTGATAGAGTCAGGAAGTGCAAGAAAGATTCAAGTGCTGACCGCAAGAATGGAAGCAGCACGTGCTTCCGCAGAATATGCATCGATTAACTCAAGCCTCTTATATATTTCCTCAAGCCTTTGTGAAATAGCATCTTTGTTAACTGCCCCAATCTGATCACCTTTTCCATTTCCAGTGGCATCCTCAAAGTCCAAGTCTCTCTTGAGGACAAGAATCAATGTGTCAGCAAGAATACAAGCAATGACTACCCCAAAAGGCAAGAGCAACAGGAAAAAAACTGAAAAGGGTGACATTCACCACAGAGAAAACTACACACTGACCTGTTGTGCATGTAGACGAACCTCTTCTTCCAAAAGCCGGGTTCTCTCAATATCAGAGTCCAGAACACATTGCAATGCTGATATATCATCACCAACCACTTCTTGCTCAACATGTAAAATTTGGCAATTTCGAGGAATACCATCAATGGCATGCAGAGCCATGTACCTGAGGAAAGTTGTTTTTCCTGTACCGTTTCTTCCAACAAGCCCTGCATGAAAGGTGCAGTAAATTAGTATCATAACTAGAAAACAGCTATAACAGCAAAGCAAAACTGTATTTAATATCTGGTCTAGTTATTGCCTAACTATCATTTTCAGTTTTTTAATTCCTTCTTTTCCTATTTTTCAGCATAAAGCCATGAAGGAGAGACAAGAACCCACCATAATGCCTCCCAAAAGAAAGTGTCACAGAACCATCTACAATGAGATCCCGACCACCCACGGATATATTGAAATTTTCCAGATGAATGTCCTTAATATTTGGTCCTCCACCACCACCATCATGAGTTACACATGCAACAGGCATTCCAGCTCTAACCGCCTCCATTTCCGCCAGATGTATTTGGTACTGTGCCTGCACAATCAGGACAGCACAAACATCATCAACAACAGCAACAAAAATCTAGACAATCATCGAATTATAGAAGTCCCATCAAAATTATACCTCTCGTTGGCGCTCATCCTTCCTCTTTCTCCTTTCAATCTTCATTTTATCACGCTCGGTGAGAACAGGACCATCAATGGGCTCCGGCTTCTTCTTCTTTACTTCCTCGTCCATTCCATCATCCATTCGAAACGGAGTCGTAAGACTCCTTACCGTCGGTTTCGGTTTCACCAATCCATGCTTCCCGAACTTGTCACTCAGCTTACTACAAACCTAAATCAATGCAATGATTTCCACAACAAAAACAATTCAAAAATTCACATAAAACACCAACGCTGTCGCTCAATTTTCTATTTAAAGCTATCCAAACAAGTTGAATCAATTAGTTTTTCTAGGCGATGATATTAATTTGAAGCTGTTTGCATTTACCAGGCGACATTCGGAGAAATCGGAGACGCATTCGGCCCCGACGAGGAGTTCACCGATGGCATTAAAAGCGCCTTCGCCTTCATCGCCGAAATCAAAATCTTCGTCGGCGAGGACGTTGATTATGTAATCGATGATTGGTTGATCGACTTCCAGGAATCGGGGGCCAAGCACCTCGTGAACCACTGAGTTCGCCACTTCTGTCATGGCTACGAGCAGAGAACGATATGGTTTTGTTCGCAGGGAGAGGGAGAGACCATAGAGGTGAAAGTGGGCGAGAGACGAAACCTGGACTGGAGATTGTATTTTGCTTTCGCTAAAATAAACGACGACGTTTTCATGGGCTTAATATAATTTTTATTTATTTTTAGGCTTCGATGAGGTGGGTTTTTTATTAATAAACTTCAATGGGCCTTGGATTTTAGTATCGGATCCATGAGTCCATGAGTGTGTTGTAGGGTTCATTTTGTTCTTCAGGCCTGTTTAGTGTTACGGTTCAGCAGCCGTTTCATTATTTTTTGAAATTTTTTTCAAATTAAATTTTTGTTTTTTAAATAAAAAAGTATTTTAAAATATAACATTTACCATACTCTCGACACTCACTGGGATGTGTTTATCTCTATCTATCCTTAATTATTGATTGGATCCTAAACAAAGAGTATTTCTTGATTGGGTCCTTTTTATATTGGGAGTTGCCCAATCAATCCCTTCCTTGTAGTTTTTCCTTCAATGTTATGAAAGAACCATTATTTTTGTCATAAATTTTAGTGATGGAGATTCATTGGGGAATGTTTGAAGGGTCAAATTGAAAATTAATTTGTAATAGAGGGGTTGAAATGTGTCCTTTTCAAGATTTAAACATTCATGTTTCTTCTTTTCTTCTCATGCATGTGAAGTAATACAATTTAGGGATGATTATTTTTAGTTCGGTTCAGTTTTTATTAAAAAAATATAACCAAACCGAATTTTTTTAAAAAAAAACCGAAACCGATTCAAACCAGTTTGCTCGGTTTTTCCAGTATGGCTTGATTTTCTCGGTTTTTCCAGTTTGGCTCGGTTTTCTCGGTTTTGGCTCGGTTTTTTCAGATTTGGCTCGGTTTTTTTCAGTTCGGTTCAGGTTTTTTGCTTATAAAACCGAAACCGAACCGAACCGTCCGGTTTTTTCAAAATTTTAATCGGTTTTCTTTACAATTCAATTCTTTTAGTTGTTATTTTTTTTCTAGTTTTCTCAGTTTAATCAGTTTTTTAATTTTTTGATTTTTTTACTCACCTCAAATATAATTTCTTGAAGAACATGTATACACGAAGTATAGATTGTTGTTAAAAATATTGTGTTTTATAGATCAACTGAATCAGTCTTGTCTTTGACAATTACCCTTTCCTCTATATTCCATCAAAAGTAATTCAGGATTTGTCAAAACTCAAGAGAAAACAAAAAAATGAATGCATAAAAATTTAAAACTAAGATTATAAATCACTAAAAAAGTAAAAATTATACAGGAAATAGAAAAGGAAAATAAATTATCATGTTTCAGACACAATTTGTTTAGTTTTTAGAATTAATTAAAAAAAATCTCTAAACCCTAACAGCTTGGAATTAGGGAGCGTTTGGCTCTGCTGTTCAACCTGCTTTTCAGCGAATTTCAAATTTTTTTTTTTTGCTAAAATTGAGTGCGGTTTATACCTTTTGGATCGTTTTGATGTGCTGATATCAAAAATGATTTTTAAAAAATAAAAAAAATCATTGGCATGTATTTCGGCACGAAAAGCTATTTGAAAAGCAACCACTACCACACTCCCAAACACCCTCTTAGTCTGCAATATAATTTGTGGTGAATCTCACAATTTCAATACAAAGATGGTTAAATAACTCAACTTTCACAAGTAATATTTGCATTTGAATTCAAAGAAAGATTTTTTTCAGACAACAAGAGAGTAATCAATTTATGTGCTAATTTAAAATATATATTTTTCTAAAATATATGTTTTCATATCTGAGCATTAAAAAGAACTCAATTGAAATAAATAATCTCTACAAGATCGGAAAAATAATCAATTTATATAAGGTTGGTTTGTTTTGGCGGCCAGAAAGTGTTTTTATAAAAATTTAAATTTTTTTGTTTTAAAATAATTTTTTTGATATTTTTAAATTGTGTTAATGTATTATTATCAAAAATAAATTTAAAAAATATTATTTTAATATATTTTTAAAAAATTATTAGACAAACTACATTTATAAACATGTTCAACAAAACAACCATAGTCAGTAACCCAAACGCATCAAAGGATCCTGGAAGCCCAAAATAAATTCAATAAACTCAAAAATAAATAAATAAAGAATTCAAAACCATAGTCTTTCTTTCAATTCCTACTTTATTAATATAAACCACAACAAAATACAATTCCCTCCAAATCCTAAATTAACAGAATCCAATTCCACTACACCCCAACCCCCCCCCAAAAAAATAAAATAAAAATAAAACACAAGGCCACAAATCTCTCTCCTCTTCATCCACCCCAAAACGGCAAAACACCATTGTCATTATCACCACTTGAAATTACTGAAATTATTTCCATCCTTCTTGAATTTTGAGCTCCTTATTGTTGTTTTCATAGAGTAAAGTTTGAAACTTTTTCTTGGTTCTTAGGATTTGAAAACACTATGAGGCTGTTAAAGGTAGCTACTTGTAACTTGAACCAATGGGCAATGGATTTTGACTGTAATTTAAAAAACATAAAAGAGTCAATAACCCAAGCTAAACAAGCTGGTGCTGTTATTAGACTTGGCCCTGAGCTTGAAATCACTGGTTATGGCTGTGAAGATCATTTCTTGGAACTTGACACTATCAATCATGGGTCAGTTTCAGTTTCATTTTTATGATCTGGGTTTTGTTTGTTTTGTATTTTTATGTGCTTGAATTGGTGATTAAGAGTGAAAGTTTTGATCTTTATTGCAGCTGGGAGTGCTTGAAAGAGATATTGGTAGGTGATTGGACAGATGGGATATTGTGTAGTATAGGAATGCCTGTAATTAAAGGATCAGAGCGTTATAATTGTCAAGTTTTGTGCTTTAACAGAAAGATTATTATGATTCGTCCGAAAATGTGGCTCGCAAATGATGGGAATTATAGAGAACTCAGGTGGTTTACAGCATGGAAACACAAAGATCAGCTTGTGGACTTTCAGCTCCCTAGTGAAATTGCCGAGGCTATTTCACAGAAATCAGTGCATTTTGGTTATGGATATGTGCAGTTTTTAGATACGTAAGTGATCGTGATTCTGGTTGCTCTTTCTGTTCTTTTGTTTTTTGGTTATTGATAGGTTGCTTCAACTAAATGGTAATTTTAGAATTTACTCGTATGTAGAGCTGTTGCTGCCGAAGTTTGTGAAGAGCTTTTCACTCCTATCCCTCCTCATGCTGAGCTTGCACTCAATGGGGTTGAAGTGTTTATGAATGCAAGTGGAAGTCACCACCAATTGAGAAAGCTTGATGTTCGTCTTCGCGCTTTTATAGGTGCTACTCATACTTGTGGAGGAGTTTACATGTACAGTAATCACCAAGGATGCGATGGTGGCCGCCTTTATTACGGTATACAGATGCTCTTAGTTTCTGGTGATTGCATTTAATTTTAATGCTGCTTGTATTTTGTTTAGTGCAAACATTACCTTAATTCCATATAGAAGCTTATACTTTGCACATGTTGTGGTTTTTATGGTTCGATGCTTACACCTTCCAATAACTCTGCTTCTTGATTGGTTAGTTCATTAGTGTGTTTTAAAAAAGAGAATTGTTTGAAATTCTGTGGTTAACAGATCATTTTCTCAGATGGGTGCTCTTGCGTTGTTGTGAATGGAGAAGTGGTTGCCCAAGGCTCACAGTTTTCTTTAAGGGATAGTGAGGTTGTTCTTGCCCAAGTGGATCTGGATGCGGTATGCTATACTTTTGCACTTCTAGAGAACAATAGTATTTATGGATTGCTGAAAAACTTCACGAGAGAGCATTTCCTAATACATGCTTGTCAGCTGATTTGCTTTGTTGATAAAATTTCACAGCATTTCAGAACCTGTAATATTATTATACTCTCATGTTTTATGTTTGAAGCAGTTGGCTCTGATGCATTTTGTCTCTGGCTTGATGGCAGGTTGCTAGTCTAAGAGGATCTATTAGTAGTTTTCAAGAACAAGCAAGTTACAAAAACACAGTATCATCAGTCCTGGTGCCATACAAGCTCTGTCAGCCTTTTAGCATGCAAATGTCCCTTTCTAGCCCCCTTAAGGTTTCCTCTTGGTCCTTCACTATTGTTAAATCAGGAATACCTGATGTTATCACCTAAGTTTTGAAGACTATCAATGATATTTACTAGACTATGGCACCTGTGAATCAAATATTTAAGTTTATTAAATTAGGCTTGATTTATGATTTGCAGATTAATTATCACTCTCCCGAGGAGGAAATAGCCTTTGGCCCTGGTTGCTGGCTATGGGACTATTTAAGAAGAAGCGGAGCTTCTGGATTTTTGCTTCCTCTTTCTGGTGGCGCAGATAGCTCCTCTGTAGCTGCTATAGTTGGCTGCATGTGCCAGCTTGTTGTAAAAGGTCAATTTTTTCAATGCAACCATTTCACTGTTTTAAGTTTTACCTTTTTGTTATGTTTCCCACTACTAAAGGAGATCATCAGTAGCCCAGTTAACTAGTCATAGCTATCAATTTACACAACCAAGTGCCTTGAGCTGAATTCAGTACCCAGCTGGCTATACACAGCCAAGATTTTGAGCTGTTATTAATCAAGAGCCATGACTCTCGTTTATGAGGTTAGTAGGGGTGAACTAAGAAGGCATATCAGGCAGTATCTGCCTGCCCCTGTCTTGAAAACCTGAAACAGCCATCCCTAAATCCTATGATTACTATTCACTGATTGGTTTTTACATGTTGCTTGCAGAGATTGATAACGGGGATGAACAGGTCAAAGCTGATGCAATAAGAATTGGCAATTATACTGATGGGCAGTTTCCTACTGACAGCAAGGAATTTGCAAAACGAATATTTTATACTGTATTTATGGGGTCTG
>Ga0307515_10017646_pt1 | contig 12984 bp, 2 predicted proteins | sample 17_EM_MG_FD_194513 | JGI IMG/M metagenome (GOLD analysis project Ga0307515, IMG submission 194513) | Populus trichocarpa ectomycorrhiza microbial communities from riparian zone in the Pacific Northwest, United States - 17_EM | ecosystem: Host-associated > Plants > Roots > Unclassified | place...
TAGTCTACCTCAATAGAATCGACAGTCACCATCTAAACAAGCATACGATACTACATGTATTTCGTGCCCGTGGATACGACTCACTCGTGCTATTAAGTTAGTACGAACAATTATTCTTTAAACCTAATAAAGATTCCTAAATCCTCTTTATTTTCTAGTTTAATAAGCCACTTAGCTTTTAGTATACTTACCCTAGGCCTATTAGTAATTCTTTATACTAGTACTTTGTCCCTTATATAACCTAATATACTAGATCCCTAGTCTAATTTCTGTTCTTACTATATAAGGATTCTCTATCTAAATTCCTTTATATATACTTCCTTTCAGAGGAGCTCTTGCTGCACCCAGCCCAAAAAGACCAAAACCAACCAAAAAGAACCCTAAAAAACACCCAGAGAATCCCCCTAAGATGTATGCATCGCAGGGGAGGCACACGTCAACCAACGGTGGCTTACACTCGCGCGTAACCGCCAGATCCATGCCTAACAACGGCCCTCTATAACAAAGATGGGCGAATACTACACTATAAAGCGGAAACACCTCTATTAAGAAGGCATCTAATAAAATATAAAGCCTACTAGACGCGTTTAGTATCTAGAATTATAGGGGAATAACTATTAGCTATAACAAACTAATATAGCTAGTAGAATGGCTCTACTAGTCTAGTAAACCTTAGGTGCCCCTCTAGTAAACCCTTAATTAAATCCTCTAATGGTTAAGTAAAATTAAAAATAAATAAAATCTCCCTTTACCGGCGAACCGAACCTAGGCCGCTATAGCTGTACTTCTATAGTATAGGGAACCTATCCCCCTTAAGACAATAACTAGGTATATAATTATAATACAACTAAATATAGAAAAAGTAGAGGGGCTTAGGGGATAATTAGAAATAGAAGTCCTTATAAAAATTTGTAAAGAGGTCTATAACGTAGTTATAGTCCGATACCTTAGGAGCGGAGATATTAGAGTTACCCTAAAGGACTAATAGGTAAAGAAATAAGCCGTAAGGGTAGGAGATAGGCTAGGAGAACGTATTAGTATAAAAGTACTCCGTAAAAACTACCTAGTTAAAGTCCTAGTGGTTCCTATAAGCCTTAGGGTAAAAAAGGGACACTAGGCGAATAATACAGCAACTATATAAAAGATAGTAAAATATATAGAACGCCTTATACTAGGCCTTAAGATTGCTTAAATTTAATAGCTTTAATAGGAAAATGTAAACTAAGTAAATAATAAGAATAATAAGAGGATATAAGGGTCGCTAGTAACTTGCTAGGGAGACGCTAGTCAAATATATAGCTCCCTTATTATTAGTATATATATACTAGGAATGCAAAAACTCCTTATCTAAAAAGGAATAATTATAAATGGCCTTATATATAACGTAAGGCTTTATAACTATAGACTACGCCTAAAATAATACTACTGTTATGTATAATAGGGATATACCTAATCCATATATACAGTATAGGTGTGCTACGGCCATTATATAGGCCCCCACGATATAAGATACTGCTTAAATTAAGACTAAATAAAATGTATAAACTGCTATTAAAGTATATATAAGGCGTAGGAGAGAGAAGACTGTATTAAATATAGGAGGCGGAAGGTAAGGGCTTAATAGCTATGGGAATAACTGTACGCTAAGTTATATAAATGGAAATAATAGGTAATAAGCTAGGGGGACGTAGGTGCCTTTTTAGCGTTTTCTACCTTTAGTACTAGGGGGCTAGGCTAGCTATCCTAAGCCTTAATGGGCCAGAAGCGGCGCCGCGCGATATTACTAGACTGTATAGGGATATAAGGGTTATAGGGGATATAAGGGAGAGAACGCCCTATAGGAAGACCCCTATAGATAGCTATAGTAAGCTTAAGACTAGGATAATTAAGAATTAGATTTAACGCGGTAAATATAATATTTATAGCCAACCTATAAAGGGTATATAGCTAGCTAGTAAAAATAGGGGAGAAACTAGAGATAATAATAGATTTAGATATAGAAGTACTAGTAGGAATATAAGATATGGGAATAGAAAGCTCTATATAAAATAAGTAGTAACTAGGGTATAGATATAAGAGATAGAAGTTCTAAATATCCTAGAGAAAGTAGAAATAGAAGAAGTGAGGAATAAAGGAGAGGTAAAGGACCCTTGCTGGGGGTCTGCTACCTATCTATTATATAGTATAACTGCGGCAATATAAACCACCGTCTTATAAGGCCTTTACTAGACAGTCTAGACCTAGAGAAATACTATATCCTTGCTATATAAGAGCCGTACTATAATACCTATATATAATTAATATACTGCCCCTAAGGATTTTAGCTCCTATATAAACTAAAAGTAGCTATACGCGTGTGCTTTATAATTAGTAAGGCTATTAGCCTATCCTTATAGTTATAGTAGGCAGTTAGCCTAAATATTATAGTTATAATAATCCAGATATATAGGGGATTGGTATAAATTATTAATATATATAACCCTAGGGTTAAAGGGGTCCTATAAATAGAGAATATTATATTAGTAATAAGCTTACTAGAAATTAAAGGTATAGAGTTTATCCTACTAGGAGATATAAACCTCTACTACCCGCGGTAGGGGGGTATCTATATTACTGCTAATTAATAGGTAGAGTGCTTACTAAGAGCTATAGACACCTAGGGCTTTAAGTTAACTACCCCCTTAGGAGCAACTATATGGTAATAAGGAACCTTTAAAAGCATAATTAACCTTATATTTATAGACGAAAGCTTATACTAGAGACTTAAAAGGTATAACCCTAAAGAAGAATAGGCACTTATTTTAGACTATATCCCCATCTAAATATAGCTAGATTTAGATATTAAGGCGTAATTAAGTAGTAAAAGATATGTAATAAGGAAGCTTAAGATAAACAGTTTCCTTAATATAGTTAAATAATAACTCTAAGACCTAAAAGAAATCCACCTAATTCCAAATGAGTGAGGCTTATTAGCTACCCCTAAGGAAATTAACTAAAGACTAGAAAGGGTCTAGGTAGCGATTAAAAATGGGCTAAAAGAGTACTGCCTAGTCTTAAAACCGGGCCTCTATACGTGATACGTATAGTCTATATAATACGCGGTTCTTATTACTAGCTAATAATAAGTAAGGAGGAAATATATAAGTAGCTATAACCTTAAAGATAAGAGATGATATAAAGACATAAGAAACCAGTTAAAGAATACCCTAAAGAAAGAAGTAAGGAATAACTAGAGACGGTTTATAAATAAGTATACTTTTAACCTAAGCCTCCCCTATAATAAGGGCCTTTGGGCTATAGTAAAATAGGTAAAGAAAAAGGTAGGGCGCCTAGTAGAAGACCTATATCTACTACCCTTATAAAGAGTAAGAGAATTATAGGCTACTAATAATAATAATAATAAGGTAAAGATCCTTATAGAAAGGTTCTTCCCCTAACTAGCTCTAGTAGACCTTAGTGATATTACAGGTAAAATACTGGTAACTCGCCTAAGGGTTAACAACGATATAATAACAGAGGAAATGGCTAGAACTATTAGCCGCCTTTTAAATAATATAGTACTAGGACTAGATAGGATTCTAAATAAGGCCTTAAAAACTTATGGACTACTTATAGCACCCTAACTTATAGATATAGCTAGGGTATACTTTACTATAGGCTACTACCCGCGACTTAAAAGATTTATAACAACGGTTATTTTATAAAAAGAAGGAAAAGTAAATTACTTAATTCTAGGAAGCTACCGCCTTATTGCCTTAGAAAACACCCTTAGTAAGATCTTAAAAAAGGTAATAGCGGACTATATAGCAGATACGGCTAAAAAATATAACCTACTACTATAAAGCTAAATAGGGGCAAGAAAGAACCGCTTAACACTATTAACACTTACGCTACTCGCTGCCACTATTAAATCCGCATAGGCGATGCGAAGGGACTTTATAGTATTAATGCTTAGCCTAAATATTAGCGGCGCCTATAATAACGTACCCTACGAGCGTCTCCTATATATCCTTAGGGTAAAAGGCTTCCTAGAATAGATTATATAATTTATTTAAGGGTTTATAGGTTAGAAAGAAATATTACTAGTCTTTAGTAGATATTAGAGCCCCCCTATTATAGTTATAATAGGAATACTATAAGGATTACCCCTCTCGCCTATACTCTTCCTTTTCTTTATAAGTAACCTACTTAATTCCTTTAAGGAAGGGGCGACCTAGGGGATAGGCTTTATTAACGATATAAACCTAATTATATATGGGCTAATAGCCGTAGAGAATTGTAGAATACTAGAGAAAGCTTATAATACCTATATAGAATAGGTAAGACGATATAGAGTCTAATTCTTACTAGAGAAATACTAGCTAATTTACTTTATAAGAAAACGCAACTAATCTGTAGATCTCTAGCATATAATTTATATTTAAGGCTTTAGGGGCTAACTAGTTTAGGGCCTAAGGGTATTAGGAGTATAGGTAGATAGTAAGCTCTAGTGGAGCGTATATATAGCGTAAGCGGCCTATAAGGGCTAAGTATAATATATTATATTATCTAGGATCGTTAATTCTATATAGGGTCTATGCTTCTAGAGGTCACGCCTACTATATATAGTAGTTGTCCGGCTAACTATGACGTATAGGTCCAGTATTTAGGCTATTAGAGAATCTAAGAAAGGCCCCCCTAAATCGCTCCTTAAACTACTCTAAAAGGTCTAAATAGCCTACCTTTAGAGTATAATAAGCGGATATAAGCGAACGGCTATAGCACTACTTAAAAAGGAAGCCAATAATCCCCCCCTATAACTATATATTAAAGCTACTGTAATATAAAGGGCGTAAAATAAACGTAACTCTAATATTATAAAGTATATTAAGATACGCCTAAATAAACTATAGAGGGACCTTAGGGCGCCCTATAGGAGAATAAACCAATAACCCTAAAGTAGGGAAGATATATTAGAGAAACAGGTAAAGAAAGTAGAAAAAGAATAGTACTGCTTTAGGGCCTAGACCTATATAGAGGAGAAAGGAAAACGCGTAAGAGGCCAGTAAAAATAATAGTAAGAGAGAGAAAGAAGCTAAAGTAGAGCATAAAAGAATGCTAGGAAACTATTTACCGTAATATAATACTAGCTAGACTAACGCTAAAGAGGTATATAGGAGTTAAAGGTATAAAGGCTAACTAAGGCAAGAGGAACTTAAGCTGTAGTATGGTTAACGCTATAGGGGGTAAATACTTTAGGGCTCCGAGAAGGCCTAATAAAGGTAGAAAATATAATAGTAATACTCTTAAGAACAGGAATAATAGGACTAAAAGATTAGCTCTACTAGGCGGGTGTTTTAGTAGGTAGCCTAAGATATAAATATAGCTAGCTAAGATAGATACTAAAACACGTAATACTATTATGCCCCTTATATACTAACTAAGAAGTAATGCTCTTAGTAGCTAGTATAGAGAACTATAATACACTGCTCTTAATATAAAAAGGCCTTAAGGCGGTTACCTAGTAGCTTATTAGCTAAAATATACTAAACTAGTTTTGGGTTGTAAAGGAAATAGTAATAAAGGGTAGAGGGGGCGAGTAACGGGCGCCCCCTAATAACTCTACAGTGGTAGAGTAAAGTTTGCGATACTAGCGCGTCCGTAGGCTTATTACGGCAGCAGTGGTTCCTAAGGAGGTTAAAAAGTAAGGTAGTAGAGCACTATAGGTAACTCGTAGGCGCCTTATAGGCGCCTTATAGGCGAGTCCTAAAAGGTAGGGAGATATATTACGGGGTTTTCTTAAATAGAGTTTTCTCCCTATATATATATAAGGAGTAGTCCGTATAGGCCCAATAGGGATCTAAATCGGACGTTAAGTAATAAATAATAATAATAATAATAAATTCCTTTATATTTTCTTTTGGTTTTCGCCTTATAAGTAAATCCTTAAAGTCTTCTTACTTCTTAATCTTAGTTTATTTAATAGTCCTTATTATATCTAGAAATCTTAGTCCTATAGAATTCTTAATCCTAAGCTTGCTTTTATCTTAAGCTTAGCTCTAGCCTTAGTCTAACTAGGCTTCTATAGTATTCTTATCTTATTTTAAAAATCTTAAATCTTACTTATCTCTTCTTAAGAATCTTATACCTTTAGGAAACTTTATCCTAAGCTTATTTATATATCGCTAAACTAAGCTATTACTCTACTCTATTGGTTGTCGTCTATTATAGGTCCTTAAGCGTATCTTATTTTATCTTAAGAATCTTAAGCGTCTCTTATCTCTTCTTAAGAATCTTAAGCTTATAGCCTTTTGCCTTTATTAAGTGCCGAAGTAGTTTATTGTTTTATTTCTCTTATATCTTATAAAGTAATAGATATCGTATCTAGTAGGGTCTTAATTCCTACTAATATTCTCTATTCTATAGTAAAATTATCCTTTACCTCTTTTATAATATCTTTAAGGTCTATATACTTCTAGTAAGCTACCCTTATTACCTTATTATTACTAAATATTTCGCCTATATTAAATTTATTATCCTTAATATCCAATTTATAAAATGGTTTATTAGTTCCTCTAAACTCTAATAATTTTAGCTCCTATAGCTAATAGCTTGCGCCGTACTTAGCGTCCTTATAAATTTAGTATACGTTATTATAATAAAACGTAAAACTTTTAATTAAACATTCTTTTGTTCCTTATAGTATACTATTATCCCTCTATATATATATATATCTTTTACTAGTCTTGTTCCTTTTACTATATAGTAACTCTAACCACTCTTATAGTCTTTAATATAATAACCCTATTTTCCGCAATTTATATAAGCTCCTTTTTTAAACCATTTTTCTTACTATAGAGTCCGCCTAAATATCTTCTACTACTAAAATCCCTAGTTTAGCCTCTGCTCCTTAGTCCTATAATTACTTAATTCTTAACCTTTAGGTTTTTATAGTCTTCTATTCCACTTTTTAGATTCTTTAATACTGCTTAGGTCTATTAGCTCTGCGCCATACTATAGTTTTTAACTTTAACTTTGCCGTTGCGTACTCTGCGCCTTATATAACTGTAGAACTCTATTTTAACCCTTTTTAGTTTACTCTCTTTAGTAGATCTTATTATTAATCTTAATTACTTAATTAATTAGTTCTCTAAGAGTATCTATATCTTCTATTAGGATAATCGCGTCTTAGACTTTTACTTTAAGTCCCTGCTTATACTATACTATAAGCGCCTTATTGTTCTATTTAACCTATATAGCTAATATTTGAAATTATGTTGTATACTTAATTACTAAAGTCCTTTATACTAGGTTTTGGAGTTTTTATTCCGCTATAGTAGTTACCTTTAGGTCTTTAAATATCTGTGTTAAGCGTTCTATAAACCCGCTCTAATTTAAAAATATATACCGTACCTTCTAGTTAGTAGTTATTATGCTATATTCCTATACCTCCATAAGGTAAAATTTAAACCACTTAAGTACCCTTCCTATTAAGAATAATCCTGCGTAAGCGACTTAATCTATAGGCGCCCCTAGTTTTACTCTTTCTTACGTAGCCTTAAAGTGTATTTATATAAGGAATCCTTTAAGTTTTAACTTCTACCCTAAGAATCGCTTAATTAAGGGTAACTTAACCTTAGCTACTTTGATTTTATTAATTCTTTCTTTAAATATCCTATTATTATCTATTAATTAATTAACTATTTCCTATAACTATCTAATAGTAACTAGCTAAGAGTTAGTATCTACTATACTGGTGTCGTTACCTAATCCTAAGGTAGTTGCTGCCGTTAATAGTATTATAGCTACTGCTTTTAGTAGCATATTATTTAACTTTATTAATACTATAACCTTAGTAGTAAATATATAATAAAGCCTTATAGGAAATACTATAGCAGACTTATTAATGGGCTAGATATATAGGAAATAAGAAGTTAATAACGTAATAATAACTAGTAGAGTGGTTGCCTAATAGATTAACTATAAAGAAGAGAAACTATTTATAGAGACCATATGTCCTTAAATATATAACTCCTCCCTATAGTAAAGGTTTAGTACATTAGTATATTAGTATATTGGTACGTCGCGTTCCTATATTCCTATATTCCCACGTTCTAAACTTATAACGTAACTAGCCATATAACTTGGCTACCCCTTATCCTATAGCTTAATCGGTTTCAGCGCCTTCCATACTATTTTAACCAACCCATTTATATCCATTTTTAGTAATTATACTACTGCCGATATAAGGTCCATAATAGATATTATAGACAGCTAAGTAAATAGTGTGGATATTATAGATGGCGGCTAAGTAGGTAGTACGGATATTATAAATAGCTAAATAGGCGGCGTAGATATAGTAAATATTATAATAGACAGTACGGGCTCGCCTAAAGGTAGATATATAGACTTTATAAGCCCTATTTAGATAACCGTCTTCCCTTACTAGATCTATATAGGTACGAATAATACTAATAACCTTTTTATCTTGCTAAGCCGTTCTAAAATCGTCTATACGCGTAATTAAACCCCCTTTATCTTAGAGATCGCGGCCTTATATCTTAGCTTAGCTACGGCCTTATAGGCGGGCTAGTATTTCTATATTATTAGCTTATTTAATATAACTATATTAGTTAGCAAGCTTTTTACCTACGTAGTAAATCTCTAGTACTCCTTATAGCTAAAGATGGGGTCCTTCTATAGGGGGTAGAGCGGGAACTACTTATATAGGATTACTAAGTCCTATAATAGGATTACCCTAAGTATATAAAGGAGGCGTAGAAATTCTAAGCCTATAAAGTTAAGCTATATAACCTTATTATTAGCCCTACCTAGGTAGTAGGCCTCTATATATTTTAGCTAGATATTAGTCTTAAGCCATATCTTTAAATAAAGGGCTTTCTCCAGCACATCCTATATGTAGGAAAAAAAGTAGCCCTTTTCTTTCTTTAGGAAGCTAGTAATTAACTATATAAATATATAGGGTAAGTAGCTAAGGTAGGCTCCTATTATTACGTCCATATTCTAGCATCCGGCCTATTTAATTTAGGTCTCTTTAACGCCGCTAAGCTTAGTATACTAAACGCTTTACTTATAGGCGCTATAGGTCTTCTCCTTTAAGTAAATTCCTACCCCCTAAAATATCTTATTATTCTATTTAAACTGCGTATAATAGCTTAGCGGCTATTATAGTACTTTAATACTACTAAGAAAGACGTATAGGTTATAATAATCTTTTAGCTATTAAAAGAATGGAAAGCTCTTAGCGTTATCTTTACCCTAGCGGTTAAAGAAGTAAAAGGCTATTATAAAGAGGGGGTAGAGAATAGGGTTAGCGTTTTATATATAACCTATATACTTAACCTTACCGTACTAATTCTGCTTCCCTTATATTATTAATATAATTATATATAGCGCTAACTCGTCTAATTTAGGCCCTTTATTCTCTAGTTTAATAAGAATAAAGTTAGTAAGCTAAATATCTTATCTGCTTTTACTATAGGTAATAGTAGTATAGTCTAAAAAACGGGTTAGAAAACGGTAGCTATATAAACTAAATAGGGTATATACAAACCTAATAAATGCTTAGCTATAGTTTAAAGGTAAGACTTAACTAAACTTAGTATCTTAGAGCCCGTTTCCTAGTATTAATTAATTACCTTTTTAAGCCCTTTAATATTATAGCCGCTAGTAATTATAAATAGGCCTTAATTAATAAAGTTAACAGGCCGTTGAAAACGGACTCTGCACCTATACGTGGTGACGGCTACAAACCTAAGTCTTCGAAGTTCAGACTTAGAGCCAACGCAGAGACGTTATATAGCGTGCGATACGACCTAGTAGTGGTAGTGGGTATTATAGGCGGTAGTAAAAAGTTTTTACATAGGATGGTAAGATCTCAAAAACTACCACTAAGTGCCCCTTACGAACAACAGCAACACTATTCTCCTATTAAGGCACCTATACGATCTAACATGGATACACGGCATTTAATAACATCCCCCGACCCCCAGTAGAGAGTATTAACGACCTCTTACGTTAACAAACGAGCGATTACGAATAAACGAGCAACGAGCAAATATACGGCCCCTTCTAACCCCTAGGGCGATCGCCCGCGGAGCATGCGGTCACTCGCCATTAACTATTAAATACTACCTAGCAGCCTAAATAATACCGTACGGTTTTCCTGTCTCCTCTTAAGGAGTAGTGACCCTTAGCGAGGGCCTAGTGACTAGGGCCTAGGCATAAAAGATACTTAGGCACACACATCCCGCTCGCCTTTTAGTATAGTGATAGTTTATAAATAAATCCCCCTTACGCCTTTAATAGGCCTTAGGGGGGGGAAGGCATGGCGTATATAGCAATAGTTAACAAGAGATAGTATATAGGGGGTAGTTAAAATACGGAACATAACCATAAGTGTACAGTAATTGAACGGCAAGGCCTAGCTAGGACGTAGTGAACCCTAGTTAGGATAAGCTAGAGAAGGAAGCAGTGGTTCCTAAGGAGTTTAAACATCTAAGGAGGATAGGACGTAGCCGTAGGCCCGTAGGGCCGCCGCTACGGACGAACATGGCAAACTGGGGTTTTTCATCCTACTAAGGTAGCTTATAGGGTTTTTCCTCCCCCAAACTGCAGGGTTTTCTTCCTGTAAATTATAAGTTTTCCCCCTATGACGGAGTAGTCTGCGTGGGCCTAGATAGGATCCGTATTAGACATTAATTAAGAATTACTACTAATAAAGTTAACATATTAAATCTAGTTCTTATTATAGCGGATACTATCTAGTACTACTAAAAGCTTTACCCCCTATAGCAGCTATAAAGTCTTACCTTCTAACTACTATATATAAAGCTTAATAATAGTAATATAAGGCACATTGCTAGGGGATATAGTAGGGAGTAGGTAAGCCGAGTATGAGTTACAAGGAGAGTTAATAGAAGAGGACGATATGGTAATAAGAGTAGGTAATAGCCTTATATAGAAAGAGATAAACCAATAAGGAGGGAAAGGGCTGTAAGCCTAAGGAGTTTATAAGCAGAGATATAGCTATTTATAACTAAGTATTAGACTATTTTGTTAAATAGGGCATTTAGGGCCTCCTTATTCTATATCTTCCCTTCCTCCTTTATAGCTTCCTCCCCTATACCTACGGCTGCCCCTATAGCTACCCCTATAGCTACCTTCCCCCCTAGCTACCTTACCCGCTTAACCGTTTTTTACCTTTTTTTACCTACTTACTATCTTTCTATATCTCTTTCCGTTTTAACTTCCGTTTTTAATAGCTAGCAGCCTATAATTTTTAGTTAATAACTTACTACTCTAAAAATAGGTAAAGCTTATCTTCTATTACCTAGGCGCCGTCTATATTACCTTCTAATCTTATATACTAGTCTTTCTACTTTTTCTACTTCGGCTTATACGCCCTTATAAATATTATATAGCTATACCGTTTAGGTGTAATAAAGCCTTATAGTAAATACTATGGTAGACTTGTTAATGGGCTGGGTATATAGGTATAGAATAGTTAACAACGTAAATATAACTAGTCGAGTAGTTACCTAATAGATTAACTCTAATTATATTCTTAGATTTACTACAAAGAAGAGAACTATTTAGGTAGGGACTGTAGTCCTTTAAATATATAATACTGCGCCTAAGAAATATACTAAGTACGTTAGTATATTAGTACGTTAGTACGTTACATTCCTACGTTTTTACGTTTTCACGTTCTAAACTTATAACGTAACTAACTATATAACTTAGCTACCCCTTATTTTATAGTTTAACTAATTCTAGCACTTCTTATACTTCTACTGTTACTAATATAAGGTCCGTAATACTATCCCCCTCCTCTTTATCTTTATTCTTAAAGATATCTCCTATCTTTAAGTTATCTATTAAAGGTATAGTATTCCCATCTTTAATTTAATAACCTTTATTATTCCTAATACCTCCTATTAGATCCTCTACGTCTAATTATTATAATTGGCTAATAACATTTATTCTTTCTCTTAGTAAAGTTATGCTATTCTATTCTTCTTATATAGAGAAGAAGTTAGTATATATTGCGATTATAGCTCTATCTAGTTACTAACCTTCTTTATATACTAAGTGTACGCGAGCGAATATATAGTTATTTTATAATATTTAATCTATCTCTAATGCTAAATATATACATTCCGTTATTTTTTATAACTATCTAATTCCTTATCTAATTTGCCTTAGGGTTTTGCGTATTAGTAGCGGCTAAAAAATTAGAGAGTAAGCTAGCCAAGGCCCTAACTAAGGTTTAGTATTATTTTAATAAGGCATCTTAGGCTCTAAAAGCTTAACTAGATACTTATACTTACCTAAGCCGTCTAATAAAGGTTTATAAAAAGGTATGCTTAAAGGAGTTTTATCTAATAGAGTAAGATCTATTTAAACTTAAGGCTAAGGAGGCTAAAAAGGATTCTAATTAAAATAAGGCGGAAATAACTAATATACTAGCGGTGGATCCCTTAAATAATCTAGCTTATCTATTACCTTTAACTAATCCCTTTATCTTTAGCTCCTTCTTAATACTACCTAACCCATTTTCTTTTAATACTCCTATGCCTTTTCTATAGCATTTTTTAAATTCTGTAGTAGTTCCTAGGTAGTTTCTTTATAGCCTATCTACTTAACCTTATACTATATTTTAGCGTTAATGTCCTTATAACTAATGATCTTTGAAACTTACTATTTATCTTCTTTTTATTATCTATACGTATTTGCTTGTAAAATAGGGGAGAGAAATAGGATTAAATATGCAACAAACTGGAATCTAGGACCCTATATGGAAATTATAAACGCAGAGCTTTATGCAGTCTATAGGGCCCTAGAGCACCTAAAACAACAAAGACTAGAAGAGAAACAAGTCTATATCTTTATAGATAGCCAAGCAGCTATTAAAAGATTACAGCTTAAATCTCTTATAGGGGGGCAAGAACTAGTCTTTAAAATTACGCAAAGCTGTTCCTA
>Ga0307515_10017647_pt1 | contig 12983 bp, 8 predicted proteins | sample 17_EM_MG_FD_194513 | JGI IMG/M metagenome (GOLD analysis project Ga0307515, IMG submission 194513) | Populus trichocarpa ectomycorrhiza microbial communities from riparian zone in the Pacific Northwest, United States - 17_EM | ecosystem: Host-associated > Plants > Roots > Unclassified | place...
CCAGAACGGACACAGGGGGCAGGCTTACCCCGTTTGACCACCATTGGTTTCACATCCAGGGCACACCTGGCCCCGGTGCTACTCACGGTTGGAACTACGTGAAAGTTGTGGTCGGGTCCAACCTCCACTTCGTGCCACCTACACTATGCGATGCCACCCACCTCACCGCTTTCCACTTCACCGCCCTCTGCAGTCCAGTAGCTGCATGTTTGTAATTTAGACATTGTATTTAACCTTAGACTCGATGGGGAATGTCCCTCACTCGACGTCTCGATTATAGACGTTTGTTATTGTGCGCCCCGCCCCGCTCGATTAGAATCCCGACGCCCCTTGCTTGCTCGCCCGCTCGCCCTTTACTGTTGGACTTCGGACTTCAAGACCGCGTGGTCCATTCCCCCGCCCTCATGTGCTAACTCCCACCCGTAGCACCGCAGGGCTAGCCAGCCGGACCGAAACCCCGCTTCAGTCAGCCCCTTCGGTGTCGCACCTAGTCAGAGCGTTTACGCCGAGACAGATTGGGCGCCCGTCGTGCTTTTGGGCAGTTGCTTGGGAATTAGGTCCGACAAGTCCCTAAGTCGTCGTCCCCACTCCCCCCTTCCTTTCAGAGATTGTATTCCCGCCGGCGCGCGCGGACGAGAGGAGAACCTAATTCCGTCGGCGCATGGATAAGCCTCAAGACTCTTTCCCCTTCCATTCTCTCGGCTTCCGTCACATTAATCTCTGTCGGAGATTAGCGGAATTACCGATTCCATCGCAGGAGGCCTGAGGCAAGCCCCGATATCGGCCACCGTACAGCAGGAGTGGCCTCGCACAAGCAGGCTTCTGTGCAAGGGACCCGCTACCATTGGACGACCGAAAGGTTTCTGAGACGACGAGGTGGGTACCGAAATGACGCAGGCCGACTCAACCAGTGAATCGCCTCATCAGCCGTCCTGGGGCTCCTTCGCCAGTATCTCTCGAAGGTTGTTCTCCTGCCTCGCAGGCAGGAACCGGAAACTCGGCTCGTTGGCTTCCGCCATCCGCCACTTCCATATCGCCCAGAAGTAGAGACCTATCACCCACTCCCGGGCGCTCCTCGACTTTGAAAACGCTTCATTCGGCTTGGGCATTGCTTTGCTAGGCTTGATGGAGTTCTGCTCTACCCTCTTAAGGGCAAGCAGGGGGTACCAAGGGGAGGGCTTCCAAGAGTCCGGGTGTAGGGACTTATGCCAAACCTTGGGGGAGATCTCCCTCAACCTGTCGTGCATGACCTGGTCAAGGCCAGATAGATTATACCGAATGCAGCCCAAGAGGATGTGGTCGAGAGACAGCTCATGCCCACACAGGCAAGTCCTCATGAGCTCGCGCTCGCCGTGATATTGGTGTCCTATTGCCTGCGCCTGGTGCATTTCCCGCCATAGGGTTTCCTTGAAACCCAGCAGTATATTAATCTTACATACCGAGGGCGCGTAGACGTCCACATCCAAATACACCTCGAAAATCCTGGCCATGGAGACGACCCACCTATCGCAGAAAGGCCCTGCCTTCCAGCGGGTCAGAGGGGGTTGCACCGTGTTCCGGACTATCAATTTAGTGAGATAAGACAGGGGCTGGTGAGCCAGAACCGGCTGATGATCTACCCAACCATCGGGTGTAACAAGGGACCAGAGGTCGTAAAGCCGCCCAGAGACTCGTCCTTCATTAGCCAGGGAGTCCGCCCTGTTGTTCCAGATATCAGTACCGTGGGCCTTTGCCTTCACGAATTCAATTCTCCCCCCGTGACTCCTCAGCAGGAAGAGGAGGTGCTTAAAAAGGGGGAGAGAAGAGGCCGACTGCCCAGTCCGCAGGAAATCACCCCAACCGTCCCTTTCCATGGTGAGGAGATTGCCTTTCACCAACTTGAGCACATATGCGGAGTCTGTGTGGATGACTATATTGTACCCCCACCATGCAGCCAGGCACAGGGTGACTGCTGCGACCTCCGCCACGTTGTTAGTCAAAGGGATGCCCCCCAGGGACACACTATCATACAGTTCCTGGCTCGAAATCCAGCCGGCGCCAGCCGTGCATGACTCCAAACCGTTATCCTTTGCTGATCCATCCATCCAGATGTGCATAGTGTTGAGACAGGCCGGTACACCTGCCAAGGGCCTAGTCTGAAGGTAATTCTCATACCTCACAACATTGGTCCTACTCTGGCCTCTAGAAGTATGCAAGGTGTCCATGCTACGAGCCAGCAGAGACATCGGCATGGTGAAGATCCGGATGCAACCCAGGGGGCTATCCATTTTGGGCCATATGTTAGCGGACACGCTCTGGGTCCTGGTCACAACCTTGGGCGACCAATTAGTATGTATAAGCTTCCGGCAGACAGCCCTCCGGCCAGTCCTGCACCTTGGGCACGCAGCATCCTGGTCTCGAGTGTCCACCAAGTCCTTCACAAGAGGCGAGTCGTGATCCCCTAGGCATCAGCCTCTGTACCTAGAAGACCATGGCGGTGTGGCCAGATGGTAGAATGCTGGCATAGCACGCCGTACAGCCAGGGGAGGGGCTTGGCACCTGAGATCCAGCCCGTACTTTTTGGCCGTCAAAAAAGCCTGTTGCAAGCGGGCTTCAAGCACCATAGGCCTGGTGTATGCCCGCTGCAGGAACGGGTTCAGGCCTACTATATTGGCCTTGTTGTTGGTAGACGTAGCTGCCTGCAAGCCTGCCCACGTCCATACCTTCCACAGAGGCCGCTGGGGCCCTGAAATAAGCTGTGAAAGGAAGCGCAGGTCGTAAGCCTCTTTCCTATGGGCCAAGGATGGGCAGCCCAGGCCCCCTTCCTCAAGCGGAGCCTCCAGCACACTGAAGGGCATCACAGAGAATGGCCCTCGCACGAAATTCTGTATTTGTTGGCTCATTTTCCGAAGGGTAGAGGGGTGGATCCCGTTTCCGTCCAAGAGGTGGTAACACCTGGATTGGAGGAGGGCTTTAGCCAGCAGAGCCCTATTCTGTACCGATGCCCCGATGGCTCTCCACTGCTTAATCAGGCGTGTGTTGTGTTTGTGGATCTGGGCCCACCTAGGAGCGGCTAGATCAGTAGCAGCTACCCAGACACCCAGAACTCTCAGAGGGTCAGCAGGGGGCAGAACGTAAGCCCCAGGGAGCAGTGTGCCGTTCATAGACTGATCATTGAAGCAGGCTTGAGTAAAAGCCATAGGACCCAGAGGCTTGACATCCGTCTTATCCATGTTAAATTTCGAGCCGATCGCAAAGGATGTATCAGATAGGCAAGAAGAAACAAGGGGAATATCGTCCGAGCTGGACAAAAATAGATTAACGTCATCTGCGTAAAGCATAACTTTCGCGGGGGCCAGGCTGCCAATGCTGATGCCTTTAACTGTGCGCCGCAGGTGCATTGCGAGAGGCTCTATCGAGAAGTTAAAGAGAAGGCAGGAAAGGGGGTCTCCCTGTCGCACTCCTCTTCTCAGCTTGAACCAGTTGCTATATCCGCTGTTAATGCGCACGCGAGAGCGGCACCCAGGCAAAATGTCACGAACCAGACTGATTAGACATCTAGGCAACCCCATTGCCTCCATAACTCGGATGAGCCAAGCTTGGTTGACTCGATCATACACCTTCGCTTGATCCAGGCTCACCAGGTAACCGGGGGTTCCGGTTGAACCACACATGTGGGCAACACTCTGCGCGAGCCGGGTGTGATCACTCATGAGCCGATCAGGCATGAATCCCTTTTGATCTTCATGGATCTTGCTTACCGCCCAGGGCGCCAGCCTGGCATTCACCAGGTTGGTATACATCTTGCAGTCCATGTTCATCAACAAAATCAGTCTGTAATTGGAGACCAGTGTAGGGTCTCCCTTTTTGTAGAATAAGCTAACGTTGGCATCCTTAAACCCGCAACAAGAAGATCCTCTCGCTCGTACGCCATTCGCCACCTCTCGAAACACATCCCAGAAAGGACGGGGAGGGGAAGGGGAGCCCTGGAGGCTCTGTAACTTACGGCTTAGTCTCTTCCAGAACTCATAAGGGATACTGTCGGGGCCTGGGGCAGTATTCGGCATCTTGTCATGGAGTACCAGCACCTCCTCCTCGGTGAAAGGTCCCACCTCGAAATCACTTGGGCCGGGCACGTGGCGGTATGCGGCCCCAACCTCTTCGATCAGGGCATCCTGAGCCAGCAACCTTTCCACTGGCATGGGCTCTGGACTATGCAGCGTCTCAAAGTAGTCTCTGGATACTGCAGTCATGTGTCCTAAGTCTGTCCACGCCATGTCCTCCGAGGGTCGCCGCAGTCCCGCAACCGAGACCGACGCGCGGCTACCTCGCTCGTCCGCTTCCTTGTTCAACGAGAGGTTGTACCATTCCGTCGTATGCTTCTCAGCCATGCGCTTCATCTTACGAAGAGTGTTCTTCCGCAAGGCAGAAGCCTTATCATCCATCATGTCAGCCACCATCTTAGCATGTGGTTCCTTCCGCTCACGCGCCATTGGAATCTCCGCCGGCCGATCTCCTGGACGGCCCAGGACTGGCACCTGCCAAGGTGACGAAGGGCTAGGGTGGAAGCATCTTCTAGGGGCAGGGGGCATGCCGTACTTTGGAATGGCTTCCGCCCAGACGGCTTTCCCGCGGGGCCGGACTGGGCGCTGGGGCTGTGCCAGGCCTCTGACCGCGTCCCATATCTCGTCTGGAGCCAGCTCTTCTTTCCTAACCGCGTTCCTCCAGTATTTGGAGTCCTTCCATTTAAAAGAAGCATTCGCCGCCAGCCCTTCGCGTAGGACTGTCTCTTTGAACACCGTCCACTTCTCCAGCATGGCCTTGCCACCTTGCTCGAAACTGCCCCACGCTGCCAGAATGTCAGGCCAGAAAGTCTTGCTCCTATCCAACCTGTCAAGGCCCGGGAGCCTAGGAGCAGGGGTGGCCACTTGAACCACAGGCTTAGAGACAATCAGGTCAGATACCACCACCCTGTGGTCAGACCAGTTCGTCGAGAGGATGTAAGGGGGTTCTGCAGCCCACCCATCACGAGGCACATACAACCTATCCAGCCAGGAGAAGACCCTGCAGGTCGCTGTGTTCTGCGAGTAAGTCCAACCTCTCGGGCGCGGACCAAGGCCCGCCACGTCTCGAAAAGCACAGAGGGCGCTGATGTCGGAAAAGACCTCCAGCAGGCTCTCCAGCCTCGGATTCAAAGGGGTGGCCGGGCTACGGTCGTTCAAATGCTCCATGAAGTTCCAATCACCCGTGGCTATGCAACCCGACCATGGTCCATTCGGCAAAGAAGCCACCAGCGCCAAGAGGCACTTCCATAACAACACATAGAATGCGAGCAGAGAGTTAAGACCCCCAGAGTTATCCGCGTAAACTCCGAGCAGCCAGAAATTCTCCCGGCTTACCCGGTGGGTCAAGTGCAAGATCAGAGTGTAACCTTCTATCAAAACCTCCAGCCGCACGCACTCCCAGCCGCCGCTAGAGTGGGCAACCACCGCAACTCCGGCTCGCGCCTCAGGTAAGGACGTGCTTCTGAGAACAGTCCTTCCTCTAGAGAACAAGGGGGCATCCGTATGCGTCTCCGTCAGGACTAGTAAATCCAGTCGCTCCAACAGCATCAGCTGCTCCGCAAAGGGGGCTTTACTGACTATCTTTCCATCTCTGTTAGTAACCTGTCCGCACATGTTCCATGTGGCCAATCTGAATCTTCTATCTTTCAACTGTACGGGAGGTGCAGGAGACCTAGCATTAGGCGTGGTCCCTGAGCCATCTGGAGGCGCCCCCGTGCAACTGTCAGGCTCAGGGCTCGAGCCTGCCGTCAGGGGAGGACGCGGATTACCATTGGTTCTGTCGACGCTCTGTTGTGACGCCAACAGGAGGGGGGTTTCGCATATCTGGCTGTTTGTGACACCGATGGCCCCCTCGCCCACTGGGGGGGTACCCGCTGTCCCCCCGCCATCACCGTCGGCCCCTCGGCCCTGAGCCAGGTAGCCAACAGCCTTTGCAGGACGTCGGGATGTTGCGAGCTTGAAATCCATATTTGCTAAAAGGGGGATTGCCCCGGAAGTGACTGGCAAAAACAAATCTTTATAGAGGGAGCGTGCTGGGGGGGCAGCTGACCACACTCCCTATCGGGTGTAACACCATAAGCTAGAGTCAGAGGGAAAGGGCATACGGGACACGGTCGTGAAGTCAATCACACAGCACAGAGAAAAGGACCCAAAACAGAGCTACCTTAACCGGAAACAGGACATTACCACATACAAGAGTCCAGAAAAATAAGAGACCGTCATCACAAACCAAACCATGAAAAGTCAAAAACCCTACTCTTCTTCTTCCTTTTCTTCTTCCATGAGCGCATGCTCGGATTCGATCAGAGCGGCTATATCTTCACCCTTCTTGGCGAGCCATGCGGCCGATATATCTGCTTTCTTTTTCTTCTCCTGCTCGTCCCTCTTCTGGGCGCGAGTCTTAACCGGTCTGGGAACCTTCCCCTTGGCCCCCTTAGAGAACATAGGGTGTACCTCCTTGCCCTTCGCAGATGGGATGACATTTGAGTACGCACTTTTCACGTCTGCGGCACTGATCCTTGAACCGGTTGGGCTGTTCGTGCCAGCTCAGTGCTTCATATTGGTGACCGACCAAGCTGCGAGATGGAGGTTGTGGTCATTCCAAAGTTTCCCCCATGTCTTAGGGAAAGCCAGGAAGAGGGGAGCCATAGTGATGTACATCAAGGGGGAACCTGACACTCGGATAGCGAGCCAGGCCGCTGCAGGGGGAGAGATATACCCATCTGACAGCAAAACCTGCAAGACTGTGGTCGCCGTGTCTCTGGGGCTATCGGGACCGCACGGGGTGGCGGCACCTGCAACAGCCTCTATTGCTTTAAAATCCGGTTGTGCTCTCAGAGTCCTGACCACTGAAGTGAAGTCAGATTCGACTGAGTTCCGTTGCCCCAGCCTATACACATACTCTACGAATCGGGGGGTTATCTCCCGAGTGGCAGTAGAAAGTCCCGCCAACTGTCCCCACATCTTAACCAAGTCAGGGTCATCTGCTACTCGATGACTCCAGATAGAAACCGCAATTTGCCACCACTGCCATTCGTAGGCCTCCGTCGTGGGGTCATCGTAGACAAAGTCCGGCGCTGGGTCATCCACGTCCATTCATACGCCCCTGCTCCTGGCCTGCTTGAGATCATTCCATTCCTCTGTGTGCGTAAAAGTTCTAGCCAACCCGTAGAAAGAGAGTAGGAAGTCCCCTCTGTAATGTCTGAGGGAGCTCTCCACCTCCTTCGCAGGAGCGGCTGGGAAAGCCCTCATCAGGACCCCTTTGGCCTTGGTCACATCAGACACAGACTGCATCCAGGCAGATGCCGCCGATAAGTCCCCGTTCACTTTGTTCAGGATTATGGTGAATGTTTCGCTGCTGACAGAGGGGAAGAGGCCTGCCAGGTGGGCCAGGCTTCTTGACAGTGAAGGGTCGTCATAGGTGTCCGAGGGGGGCTCCATGATGTAGGAGGGCTCTTGTGTGGGGGGAGCCATGCTCAATTGGGTCAGGGCGCTCCGCTTGGGGATGGGAGTGGCCGGAACTGGACCTTTCACCAGTGGCCCAGGCAAAAGTTCCTCGGGAAGTACACCCACAGCTCTAATCAGGGCGTCTCCTTGTAAAGGTCTGATATGCGAAAAGAGGAGGGTATCGTCTTCGTCTGCATCGATCAAGAGGGGGTTCCGCAGCACAGGGTTCACTGTGTATGGCAGGGGGACACCCGCCTCAATGTCCATCAGGTCATCGGCCAGTGTACGACCCATCGCCATAGACGACAGTGCCCTATTTGCTAGGGAGTCGGCCGGGATTGGGGCAATGGCAGCCAGAGGTGTCAGGCTAAAGAAGAGAGGGGTCGGAGTCGTAGCCCGCAAGGCGACTGGCTCTGGAGCGGTGATGGCTTCATTGGGAGCGGCAGGCGGCGCAGAGGTCAAAACCACATCCACCAAACTATCCGGCCATGTGTACGTAGAGGACTGGGAAGGTTGGGCCAGCAGAGGGGGGCAAGCCACCAGCGCGTAAAACTTATCCATTGCCGGGTCACGAACCGTGACCGGGATCTCTGGAGAGGCCAGGGGCACACCAGCCGAGGGTGTGGCTGGGGCAGGGGGAGTAGCCGTCGCACTAACGTGGGTTCGGGAGTGTGAGGTTGCTGTCTGCTCCACCGGTGGTACAGGAGTTGCTATCGCGCCAGCGAGGACCTGAGAGTGTGTCAGGGCCCTCAGCACAGCCGGCATCTCATAATGATCATCTCCAATTTCGTGAGGTATCGCCGATGCTCCAAGTGACGCTGCAAGCACGAATCAGTCAAAGGGCCCAAAACTCAACTTGGCAAATCGCAAGGAAGTGCATCGGACATACATGTAGTAGGCACATTAGCCATGGGCACGCCATGGTGCACAGCACCATGGACTGGGGGGGGCTCAGTGCCACTGGGGTCTAAACCGACTTGTGTTAGAGTGGTATGGCAATCACGGGGTAAAGGCTTACTGCCAGGGGGGCTAGTAGCGTAATCGGTGGGGGGGCGAGTGAACTCGTCAACTAGAGTCTCATTGGACACGTCCACCGGTAAGTGTCCGTCCCTCCGAAGGGAGAATAGGACAGGGTGTATCAACCCGCCAAAGAACTTGCACACCAAAAAGATCAGGCCTCTGGTCAGCCCTACGCTGGGGTTGGTGTTGCCTAAGAGACGCCCTTTCAGGAAATCCGATAGAGCAGTGATGCGTATCGGCTCCACTTGTTCCAGGATGTTGTCATCGTCCGACTCCTCCATGTCCACGTCTCCACCCAGATCTTCCTCTTCTACCACCGACAGAGCGGGGGGCACAGCTGGCCACTCAGGGAGGCGGGTGTGTCGGGGCGCCACGGCGCTTTTGACAGAGGGGGAGGGGGGCACTCTCATCGGGAGCTGCCATGTGGCCTTCTCCAGGTCGATCACCTGTTCCCCCACTTTCTTCTTCAAGACTAGGCTCCTAGCTGGAACGCTGACTATGGAGAGCCCTCTGAGCTTCATGAAGGGTAAGGAGCACTCCGCAGTGAAATGGTCGGAGGAGTAGCAGCATTGGCATGCATATGGGCGTTTAGCCAACCATGTTGGCTCAAAATTGAGGAGTGGGGACGCGTCCGGCACCGAACCGTGTTTGTGACCGAATTCCATCGTCCAAGGCCAGTACACATCCTCGGAATCCAGGATAAATGTGCCACGGAACTTGGAAGTGGCGCCGCCTTTTCGAACACCCAGTACTCTCCAGCCCAGGTGGACATCGCCCATCTCGAACTCCAAGAGGCGTTTCCGCATTTGCATGAATATGGAAGTGTCATCGGCCACGGAGCCTTTGACCACCCATTCCAGGTCCCTAGCACGGCTCAAAGGAGCGAACCTTCTTATGACGTAAACCACATTGGTGTCTGCTAGTTGGATGAGGTCGAAGGACTGGGCCTCTGTCTCCCCTCTAGACCCAGACAGTACCGTGCAAAGCATCCAGTCCTGCCTAGGGCTCATACGCTCGAAGTGGACCTCGCACTGCCATCGCTGGGCTAGTTTGGAGTGGAGTAGAGACAACTTAGGGTCTTTGAACATCGGCCCAAGTTGTGCCACTCGAGAGAACATGAAATGGTATCCAGGTTGATTATACATCTCCTCAAACTCCAACCAAGACCAACTCTTGGCGGGCTCGAGGGGGTCTTCATAGCGATTGTTCCATTGTGCGCCTCCTCTTGGGGCCAGTTTGGCGAGCTCATCACAAGAGTAGAGCTCCAAGGATCGTGGGAGGTACAGCTTCGAGTCGACTTGATCCTTCATGACTGGCTTCAGGTTGGCCAGGGGCACTTTGCCGGACACAACCGGGAAGAGGGGAGCTGTGCACTCGGCGTGATTCTGGTAGTTAGTCTCTGGCCAGAGATCCTTGTAAGAGGGCTTGGGGACAGCCGGTTGTGTGGGGGGGGCTTCAGGGGCGATTGCTGAAGACGCGTCTGCTCGCTCCATGTCAGTGGGCTCCTCTGCTCCATCCATCTTGTCGACCAGTGCTTCCTGCTCAGAGGTCCTGGCACCTAGGACACGCCTCTCTTCCTCTAGTGCTGCCAAGTTTGCACCTGGCAGAGGCTCATCTATTTCTCGGCCAAGGACCCTATATCTCTCAGCCATTCCAGCGAGGACATTAGACGCGTTGGCAAGGGCCTGCTCTCGTGCCTGCTCCTCCTCTTGTTGCTTCAAAGCCGCAGCTTGGACCTCGCCCAGCAGAGAGTCAAACTCCACCTGCAGCATCGGGATACACTCCTTCCTATCAAAACCCAACTCCTTCTTGAGGGCGTTTAAACGAGTCACAAGAGCGCCCCAGGCCAGTTTGGTGAGGGATGCTGGGTAGTCAGCTAAGGTTGCTCTAAACGCGTTCATGGCGTCATCCAAAGGGTCCTGAATCGCTGCCCTCCACTTAGTGGTGGGGGACGAGGGCCGACGGACCTGGGGATCAGTAGAGTACGGCGCGAAAGGCACAAACTTGTTCTTTCCCTTGCCTTTCCCTTTATATCTCTTCAGGGGGGGGCCCGAGTCAAACCTAGTAGCTTCCCGCATGAAGACATTCTGTGGCGGTAGAGGTCCCCTTGGAGGGAGTGGGCCCCGCGGGCCGCTCTTCGGGACAGCCTGGGGTCCCTGGAAAGCCGGGTGAGGACAGGGAGGTTCGGGGGACATAGGCCACCCCCAGGATGCATTAAGGCCAGATGGGCCTGCTCGCGGCATCTGAGCCCCGACCAGCCAGTGGCCAGGGACGTCCAGAAGCGTGGCGGCAGAGGGTGACCAAGTAGTGACCAAATGGTACAAACCTGCACGTTGCGGGATGACGAATGCGCAGTGCTGCTCTATCAGGGAGGAGTTCCTGAGAGCGAACACCATGGGATAGTATCCAAGCGTCCAAACCGCCCTGTGGACATTGTGCTCCTGCACTGCCGCCAAATAGCAGAGCCCAGGAAGGAAACCGGGGTGTTTGAGCGGGCGCCAGAAGGAGGCGCCCCGGGCGGCAGCTGCTGGTTCATGGGGTGGGGCTGGCTTCTCCTCTAGGACCACTCCGTCAAGGAGGTCAACGTTAGAAAGCCCAGCTGGGCCTGGTTTGTTGTAGCGGTTCTTCGCCTGCCCACGGAAAGGGATACAGGGCTGTGCTTGAGTCTGTGATTTGCCAAAGAGGCACAAGTCGATGATTTCTACGGCTTCCGCCACAGTGACAAGTTGTGCGCATTGAGCGGGGGTAGTCATGGTGGTATGCTGTTGTAAGTCTGTAAAATCTGAAAAGAAGGGGAAACCCCAGGAGATCAGCAAAAAATTCCATCTACCACAAAGCAGCAGGCGGGAAAGGAGCGATGCCCCAAAGCGTCACTGTTAAGACAAGACCATGGTAATGTTTAGTGTGGGTACCGCCACAGTACAAGGAGGATTGATGACGCAGGTGCCACCTGCGGGCGCATTTTTTACCGGCTGATCCAGAGGACCGAACATCGGAGTTGGGAGCAGCCATGCCATCTCGCTGGGTATGGGCCCAGGCGGCTAACAGCCCCGGCCAGTCCGGGGGGGTGACTGTTAATCATTCCCTGGCAACTCTGCTGAGCTGGAAAGGGCAGGCTATGCATCTCCATCCGTGGGGGCCCTGAGGGACCAGTCCACTAAAGCTGTCTGCTAGGCCGCTGGCTAGGATTCAAGTGGAGCATGGCCACCAGCTTTTATTTTCGTGTTTGACCATCACGCAGGTGCAAGCATGTCGCATAGCACCTATTGCCCCCGTCTCGACCCTGGTAGGGGTGAGCGTATTGGGCCAGAAGCACCGCTCCCGAGCATTTTTCAAGTGGGGGTCCACTAGCTTTTCTGGTTTAACCTGTGTGTTTGACCATCACGCAGGAGGAAGAACCCAAGGGGTCCCGCCAGCATACCCGGCATTTCAAGTGGGGGCACACCACTGACCAATTACGGGAAGGTGTCTCTCCCATAGACAAGAGGTCTACCATGTGGACCACCGTGGTGGGGCACAATATGTCCACAATGTCCGACAGACGTTTAGAGAACCAAGGACGAGGGGGAAAGGGAAAGGACATCATCCGGAAGTGTCGTCCATCATCCAGAGATGATGGTTTACTGCACTGCCGTCCCTACTCTTGAGCAGAGGGGTGGGGGCGCACTGTTTCCAGACGCCCCAGCTCTGCTCTTGGAGGGGATGCCATATGCCTCACCAGCATGTCCGACAGGGTGAGGACATCCCTGCATACAGCCGGCTTGGCTAGGCCAAGGCCCCAACTTTTGGGGATGGCTGGCTGTGCACACAGTGCTGTAAAATCCTTGGTCTAGGGGGCGGGACAGCGGGTCGCATGCACTCTAAGCTGCAGGGACTCGCGAAGCCCAACCGACTGTCCATGCCTAGACCCGCAGGGGAATGCCCGAAGGCGATCAGCGGCGAGCCACAGGCCGGCTGCATAGTGTGGAGATACGGGGGGAAACCTACGGAGCAAGGGTACCCTAGGGTATACCTAGTGAACTCGAACTGAATGGCCGGCCATGCGCAGCTGCGGGCAGTACAACGCACCACCTCCGCAAGGCAGCCAGCGAGGAGCCAAGAAAACGGGAAAAAAACCCGCGAACGAGAAACCCAACATACCTGAAGACCCAGGGGCCGGGAAAGACAGGAAGGGACCCGAGAGAGAACCCATACGCCGAGCACTGCACGAAGCAGTGCTGGCTAGGGCACGTCGTGGACGGCGACGACCGAAAAACGGCGACGACGAGCAGGGAATGGCAGGGGGCCAGCGCCCGAGGTCAGCTGTAGCCCCCCAGCCGAGCATCCGCGACCACCATTCGTGCTTCTCACTGAGCGAAATGTATATCGTGAATTTCACCACAGTAAATACACCACATCTCTCACCACATGCTTCACCACGAAATGTGGTGATTCAAGGCCCGGTGAAGTTCACCTGAAGATCTGGTGAATTTC
>Ga0307515_10017648_pt1 | contig 12983 bp, 10 predicted proteins | sample 17_EM_MG_FD_194513 | JGI IMG/M metagenome (GOLD analysis project Ga0307515, IMG submission 194513) | Populus trichocarpa ectomycorrhiza microbial communities from riparian zone in the Pacific Northwest, United States - 17_EM | ecosystem: Host-associated > Plants > Roots > Unclassified | place...
TGGGTGCTATGGAGGAGGACTGGCCTCAAAATATCTTATATCAGAGCCTCCTCGTGGCTCGACCGGATATTAATGATCGGACCACCGTGCTTGCAATGCCAAGGAACCATGCTGGTTCTCCCCAACTATGGACTAGTTATTACTATTATGGGCTTCACATCAGTGCTTCTGCATCCAAATTTAAGTTCATCTCGGATCACAAAATATTAACAAAATCACTAAACAGTGTGGTTAAATTATTGTAGTCACGACAATGAAATATTACTCCATCCAATAGAGTTTGTATTTTTTTTTAAAAAAACAAAGTTTATATTTTCAATTTCATCTTATAATGATCTAATTTTTTTTATTTTTTTTAATTTCATTGTTTATTATTAAGTTAATTTGGGAATTATGCTTTTTTTTTTCTTGGGTTATATACTAGTTTCATAAATTTAATTTTTTTTCTCAATTTTAATTTTCAACATTAGATTTGTTAGAAATAGAGTTTTATAATTTTATTTTATTTTGCTTTCTGTGAGGTTATTTTGATCTTATGATCCAAGTCGCGGGTTTAGCAGGTTGACTCGGTTCAATTTTTTTACCTCCTTTTTAATTGATTTTTTTAGTTTCACCCTCCAACAATCATTTTTTTTTTCAATTTTGATCCTTTGATTTTTTTCTCAATTTGTTTTTTGTGGAGTTATCCGAGTCTTATGAATATAGCTTTTTTCCTCGATTTCAGCCTTCAACTTTGGATATATTGAAAATGAAGTTTTATAATTTTTTTATTTGCTTTTTATGAAGTTATACTAGTCTCATGACCTGGGTCGTGAGTTTAACAAATTAGCTCAGATAATTGGTTTGTTTTTTTCTTTGACTTTTTTTTCAATTAATATTTTTTTCACCCTTTAACATGAAGTTGATTAAAAATTAGATTTCATAAATTTTTTATTTGCTTTTTGTAGGGTTATCCTGATCTCGTGACTTAAGTCACAAGTTTGGCAGGTTAACCTAGGTTGATTTGGGTAGTTTCTTTTATTTGTTTTTTTTTCAATTTCATCCTTCAACATTAGGTTGATTAGGAATTGACCTTCAAATTTTTTTTTAATTTTTTTTCTATAGGATTATCGCGGTCTCATGACTCGAGTCAAATATTTGACATGTTAACCAGGTCAATCTAATATGTCATCATCTTAGTATTTGGAAAAAATACAATCTAATATGTCACCGTATCAATATTTTAAACAGATGTCAACCAATATGATTGGATATTGGGGTTTGTAATTTTTTTTATTTACTTTCTATGGGGTTATCTTGATCTCACGACTCAAGTTGCAAGTTTGGCAGGTTAACCCGGATTAACATATGTAGTTTTTTTCCTTTTTAAATTTTTTTTTCAGTTTCATCTCTCAACATTAAGTTGTTTACGATATGACCTTCATAATTTATTTTGATTTATTTTTTATAGGGTTATCATGTTATCATGACTCAAGTCACAAATTTAACAAGTTAACTTGGATCAATTCAATATATTATCATCTCAATATTTCAGAAACAATATCATATAATATATTACTGTAATAATATTTTCTTAAAAAACATATCATCCAATATATATTATAATTTTAGTGCATAATTATTATTATTTTATTAGAAAACATTTTAACAATATTTATATTTCTTTTACATTAAGAGAAATAGCGGGTCAATAATCCATTACTATCTATTATTAAATTAGGGAATTCACCAGAATGGACTGAAATTTGAACCCTCAAGGAGGAAAGATTGAGTTTTATGACAAAGACATCTTATTCGGCCCATCTGAAGGGATTTGTCCTATCCGAGAATGGTTTATGTAAGAAAACTGTTTACAAATCTAATTTTCTTTCAATTTTCATATTGCATATGTATTTGTCTTTCTTTCTTAGTTTTGTATCATGAAAATAGGTGTGTTGGTTCTTGCAAGACAGACCAATATCATAATTATTAGCATAAGATGCTCGTGGTATGACTGAAAATGTAGCTAAACAAGCATATCAAGCCCAACTATCTACTCTTAGGGTTCCTTCAGAATCATCATGGTGTGTGGGATGTCAGTAGGTGATTCTGTTGTTGTCCCAGATAGAGGAAAGGCTTTTAGCATAATTATGGGTCCAATCTTGCAAAATTGAGGCAAAGGAATCAACTTTCTAATTCACTCAGTTGCACAGAGACTCGGCTCTTCAGGAATCATTTGCCTATGAGCCACAGCCAATCAAGGACAACCCCTGAAAATATGCCAGCTAATAAGCACAGCACAAGCAGATTGCCCAGCGCATTTTGTTCAGGCCCCTACAAAACCAGAAGAGCAGTTTAACCAGCCATTTTTCATGAAGTGCCATCACATGAACATTTTGTACATAACAGCATGTAGATGGACTAACCTTGTAACCTTTGGGCGCCTCTGTCAGGACACAAACTGAGAGATAACCATTTGTTAATCCCAGGAAAGAGGTTAGCATGATCATCCATCCCTGATCTCCATATTTTGCTGTGAAGTAGAAGGCAGGAACGAGCAGATAACGAGAAAGACTAGCAATCATGAGACCCTTTCTAGACTCCAGCTTCAAGCATTCCACAAGAGGAATGTATCTTGATATAAGATCCCACACATTGAACATTGCAACCAGAACAAGAGAATACCTGGAAAATCACCAATCATAAATTCTAGATCATTCTTTGTTATCAAGTTTGGCCGAGTATGCATTCTGCGTTGAAAGAAATCTCAGAAAGGAAACTGAAATTGCAGTTGAAGCATGGATATAGCAAGGAGCATTGGATACAATAACCTGCTTGATGCGGGACAACAAGGAAATTGAAGAAGAAGAAGAAGAAGGGAGAAAAATTGTTTTCAAGTTCTTTTTAAATGAATTATGCTATGCCATGGATGAGCACTTACCATGAGCCCAACTGGTGTTTACCAGTGTCTTCATATAAGAACCCCGGAAAAATCGACAGTGTCAGCACATATATGAGAAACAAGTCAAGTGCATAATCTGTATTTTGGAGGAATAGTTCTTTGTTACTCAACCGTTCCGGGGGTTTGTCATCGTCTGCAGCGTGCAAGAGTGCCCTAAACTGAGATGCCTTAAGGATCAGAAACAAATTTCTTTGAACACCAAACAGACCAGGTAAAAACATTAAAAGGAAAATGCAGCACCTCCTGGTTTTCAGGTTTTAGGATGCCAGCAGCTGCAAGGTCAGCTGAAACAGTCTTTGATCCTTCTGAAGCTGCCTTTGCACGATAGTACTTCACTATTGGTAGTCTAGGGAAGAGAAATGCATACAGCAGAACAGATAGAAACTCCAAGAAAGTAGATATTGCCAAAAATAACACTGCAAGAATTGGTAATCAAGTAATATATCAATCAAGTCTCTAGCATCAAAGGCAGGTCATATACCATGATTCATATTACATTCATGTAGACTAGATATGTAAACCTAAAAATCTGAAGCTCTGCTGCAAATGATATTTATGAAAGAGTAGTGAAAGCCAATGAGTCTCGTATTGGTCAAAGAAAATGTGACTTACTAACTCCCTTTCGTAGACCATTTTTAGACTTCTCAAACACTGCTTTCGTCAGTAGCCTCAAAGCAGAAGTCAAAGCCCCCGATGCTGCCAACCCAGCAAAGAAAGACTGCAGTACAAAAAACAACATGCTTTAATATCGGAAAATTCTTTCAAAATCCAGAATAGAGTTATAAGCTCTTGAACAACATTACAAGAATTCTACGAGGTGTTATTACCTGGACGAATTCAGGGCACATGAAAGACAAGTCTCCAACCATTCCACCTTGAACATGAGCATCTGCAACTCCTAAAGCAGCGACGACTGCACATATACCAATATAAGGTCCAACTCCTCCTTTCCCTGAAGTGACTAAATCCACCTGCCACGAATATTACCAGAACCGAAAGATGAATTGGATTGGATGAGACAAATTAAACTATAAAAAGAGAAGATGACATGTATAGTACTTACAACAATGAGCATCAGCGTACTTGCAGTAAAGAGCATGTACCCTGCTATGTTCCGCTTTCTAGTATTGATCTTGGCCTCATTATATGTCAGTAACGCCATTGTTCCAAGGGCGAACGGTTGATAAACAAGAGTAAGTACCCTTGAAGGATGGTATTTCTTCAAACAGAAAGTAAAGCACTGTCAGATAGACAGTTTTGCCATCCAAAATATTGAGATTGTGGTGAGACATAAAACTTCAACAACTAAATACTCAGATGGATGATCAGTCAGACCATCAATCTTCGCTCAGTTATCACAAAATCAAATACTATGCTAATCCCCCACTAGCAAGCATAACCATCTAATATGGACGAGATAGAAAGTCAAATCTATCCTACACTGAATCTAGTTAACTATTTGCTGAAGATTTTCCCTAAATTTGGAAGGGTAGAAAAGAAACAGAGTCAACCTTAAAATCAAACCCTTTCAATGCATTCCTAAGTGAACATATAAGCTTTTCTAGCTTTAACAGGATTGAAAAATCTAGCACACCAGTAAAGACAGGATGAATATAACTAATGTCAGAAAATTTATCTTCAAAAACAAATACTAGAAGATAAGTGAGATACGTACCGGGAACAAATCATAGTAGTAATCTTCAATGGTTAGAATACTGTTCCATGAGACAAGAGATCCAAGTCCAAGAAACCAACAAACTATAATGGCTTTATGTTTTCCCTGGCCAATATCACATAAATTGAGTCAATGCCATGCTTTACTTCATTACTTGGAAGAAATCCCATAACCCCATCATTATTATATCAATGAAACAAAGCTTGAGAACACAAACCTTAAGCATTGGTGCCGGCACTCCACTTCCACTAGGAATAGTCATGACGAGCCCTTACTGAATACCAGCAATCAGTCAATGTTCAAAAGAAACAAACACGATCAACTTACCATGTTTCCTGGAGCAGAGAAGCATGGCCAAACTTAACTTACCAATCTTGAATTCTAGCAGATGATCAAGAAAACAAATCTAACTCTGGGGTTTCAAGACAGTGTTGATCACTTTGACTATCAGAATGAATCACATGCAAGAAACAAGAGAGCTCCAATAATTTTTCAATAATTTATTAAATTTGTTTTTCTAACTAATCTGGCAATTGAAGGAAAGGGTGTGATAGATAATTGATCTAAAAACGTTTAACACAAGTTTTAGCATTCACCAACAAGTTTTTCTTTTCTTCAAGACAGCAGGCACCACGAACAATTTTCCTTAATATTATAAAAAAACAAAGTCCTGATATATATAATACACGTCCCATTCTTCAAAGATTTGAAAGCGATGTAGATTCGTCAACAGTGCCTCTTTTAGCCTTGCTAGCATTTCAAGGAACATAAATGTTACAAGATTTTTAAAATGTATTAAATATTTCTTTTTAATTTTTAAATAATAATAATAATAATTGCATGAATTGTATATTTCACAAGTCAATTCGTGAATTGGATGTTGCTTCTAAGCAAAACCCAAAAATAAAATAAATAAATAAAACATTAATTAATTAATTAATTAAAATCATGTGCCAAATGCGATTGAGTGTATCTCAAACTTAGAAAGAGACCGACTAATAATTAATATTTTTATGTTTTAAAAATATTTTAAAAAAGGTTTAAATTTTTTTATTTAAATTAATATTTTTTGGTGTTTTTAGATCATTTTAATTCATTGATATCAAAAATAATTTTTTAAAAATAAAAAAAATATTATTTTAATATATTTATAAATAAAAAACACTTTAAAAAATAATCACAAAAACACTCTTACAAATAAAATATAAAAGTACTCAAATCATAAAAAGCCAAAAATAATCCATGCTAAGATCGAAATTCCTTAAAGCCCTTAAATGAAAAACAAAAAACAAAAGGTCTTATGAAAAATCCCAACCCAAGACCCAAATCCCTCAAGCCTTAAACAGAAGGTGGAATTTCAGTTCCAGGCCTGTGACCAGAAAACCTAAAGGCCCAAAACCAGAAAATTCGAGATATTATTATAGCTGATGGTTCTTTTCCGCCGGAAGTACCAAATTAAATGTATCCTATGAACTTAATTACAATGATTTTAATAGTAATTGGAGTGCTCATACCTAAATTTCTTTTCATGAATTATTTTAGTCATGTGTAAGTAAAACAAAAATATAAACAATTGAGCAATTGAAAGTCTAAGTATAAGGTTTGATATCCTATATTCTTGAATAGATATATATTTATATTAATTGATATTTTAACGGTGTTATTATTATCTGTAGAAAATTTACATAATGAGATTAAGACAGTAACAATATATTAGATGTCTTAAAAATTTGTATTTTTTATATGATATTTATAACGCTCAAGTCTTTGATGTTAAACATGTTAGTTAATATTTTCCTACTAAACTTGATCATATAATCATTACTCTCTAAAATTAACATATTATTAACATAAATACATATAATGACATAAAATTTATTTGTGTTTTTATATAAATATATTTATCAATTTTGTTGATTTTGAACTCATTTGAAAATATAATTTTATTAAATTTCTCGTATCATTGTTTAAATGCTTGTTTTAAATTGGATAATAATTTGAAAAGCTTACAAAAAAAAAAAATTCTGATCCAAGAGAACCTTGGAGATTGCTTAAACTCAGAATTTTTGTTCAGTGCTAAGAGCAAATAATGAGGTGCGCGCAGGTCAAACCTATCAACTTTGCAATTGATACAGTGAACTTTGCTCCGGCAACATGAACTCCACGATAAAAGATCTGAAAGTGATCAAGATTCTTTGGATTCCCTTCATTATCTTTCCTAGCTTTCTTAAGGAATCTTGAAGGGAAAAAGCAAAGCAACATTGCTATATTAATTTGCTTTAATTAACTCTGCAGTTCTCCATTTCATTAACAGCAGTGCTTTGCAGTCCTTTTTTTTTTTATGTAGATATTCGAGTCAGTTTATGTGTAACTCGACTAATCCTACAAGTCCTGAAATTAATGATTATATAAGCCTCCAGTGGTCTTGAGATTTATAAGACTCAAATTAATGATCTCTAGAGAACAAATCTAGAACTGACTAGTTAAGTTATATCTTCCGGATTGCTTTACAGTCCATTTTAATACAGTAAGAGATTGCTTTGCTGACCATAATACAGCTGATCTCTTCAAAGATAAAGAAGGGAGGAGAGCCCAACACTTCTTTTATGTGCTAATCTTGATACGGTACCTTCTTTTATTGATATTATATGTGCGTACATATTACATGCATGCATGATGCATCCATGTATATAAGGTCTTATAAAAAATTCGAACCCATGAACCAAATCCCTTAAACTTAAAACCGAAGGGGAATTTCAATTCGAGGCCTGTTACCAGAAAACCTAAAGGCCTAAAATCAGAAAATTGGAGATATTATTATAGTTCATTTCAGCCAAAGTGCCAAATTAAATGTTTCATTTCAGCCGAAGTGCCAAATTAAATATATCCTATGAACTTAATTATATTGATTTTAACTGTAATTGGAGTGCTCATACCTCAATTTCTTATCTGAAAATCTTGTTCTAAAACAATGTCCTAGAATCTAATATCATAATTAATCTCTAAATATAATTTTATAATTGTGCTTGGTATTTAGATGTGGTTCAACATTGAGACATGTTAGCTAAAACATGCTTAGAACTAACAGAGCAGTAATCAAACTCCTCGATAAATCACTACCACCATCCTAATGTCTGGCTTTCGGCAGGTGACTTTGTTGCTGTGACAAATTGAGGAATGGCTAGCATCGAATATCAACATAGCATCGATGGAAAGGAGCCGACTTTCTTTATCAGTTGCAGATAGATTTGGCTCTCTAGAAGGCATTCTTTTTGCCTATGAGCCAAAGCCAATCAAGGGCAACCCCTGAAAATATGCCACCCAATAAACATAGCACAAGTAAATTGCCCAGTGCATTTGCCTCAGGCCCCTACAAAACCAAAGCCATCAACAGATTGTCATGTGTAAGCAAAACAAAGATATTGCATTTGAAGCACTGAAAATCATAGTATATGGTAACTAACCTTGTAGCCTCTTGGTGCAATTGTTAGGACACAGACAGTGAGATAGCCATTTGTTAGTCCCAAGAAAGAAACGAGAAAGATCATCCATCCTTGATCACCATATTTCGCAGTGAAGTAGAATGCAGGAACGAGTAGGAAACGAGAGAGAATTGCAATCATGAGGCCCTTTCTGGACTCCAACTTCAACCATGGAACAAGGGGGAGGTATCTTGAGATGAGATCCAGCACATTGTACACTGCGATTAGAACAAGAGGGTACCTGAAACATCATTGATCATGATAAGTAAGAAAGTTCTAGATCAAATCATGAATTTTCTAGCATAACATGATCAAAGTTTGGACATGTAGAGGTCTTTCATTAAAAAATCAGAAGGAAACTCAAAATGCAGTTCTAGAAAAGTATAATGGATGCACCTAGGAGTATCAAACAGAAATGGCATGCCACGTAGAAGACATTAATGGTACTGCAGTTGTTTTAACAAGATGGGAAAAAAATATCATCCTCTTCTTATGCAGCATCACTTCAAGTGCTACAGATTAACCAGTCCCCAATGGCAATGAATCTTGCTTGACGAATGAGAACTTACCATGTTCCCAACTGGTGTTCACCAGTATTTTCATACAAGAATCCCGGGAAAATCGACAATGTCAGCACGTATATCAAATATAGGTCAAGTGCATAATCTATATTCTGGAACAATAGTTGTTTGTTGCTTAATCGCTCCGGAGATTTGGCAACATCAGAAGCCTGCAAGAACGGAAGAAAATAAATTTTAGACAAGGCCATGGAACTTATCCTTGAGCAGCATGCAATATGAGAAATAATGGTCATCTTTTCAAGAAAATGAACACCAAAGAAAAAAAAAAGTGGAAATACTTGATGGTCTGCTGGTGTTTGGATGCCAGCAGCAGCAAGATCAGCTGAAACAGTCTTTGATCCTTCAGAGGCTGCCTTTGAGCGGTAGTACTTCACTATTGGCAGTTTAGGAAAGAGATATGCATACAGCAACACGCATAGGAACTCCGCGAAAGTGGAAATTCCTAGAAATAGCACTGCAAACATTGGCAATCAAGAAATACTCATCAATCAAGTCTGCAGCACAAAACGAGAAGTCCTAAGAAAAAAATCGAATCGGATTTGCCAACTGATCTGAAGTTGTGTGGCTATTATTTTTATTCTGCTCAAGTTATATAACTTGTATATTCTCCTTTTACTTTTTCTACTAAAGGCCTAGTTCCATTTTCAGGAATTACAAACTAATCACTATGAGACTACAAACCACAACAGCATAGGAGAAGGGTTAATCTCTTCTAATTGGAGTCATATGACCAGTGTAAGTGTCGAGTAGAAATTCCAGCTGATCAATAAAAGAAATAACAGTATAAGATAGCAAGTTTCTCTATTGCTCAAAGAAAAGTGACATACTAACTCCCTTGCGAGGACCATTTTTAGATTTATCAAATGCTGCTTTTGTGATCAATCTCAAACCAGAGGTCAGAGCTCCTGATGCAGCCAACCCAGCAAAGAAAGACTGCAGGAAAAGACATCCAAGGTTGGTAAGATGCAAATTTCTTTGCATTTTAGAGTGCAAGACCAATTGAAAACGAATTCCATGAAATCTAACCTGCATGAATTCTGGACACATGAAAGCCATGTCTCCAACCATCCCACCTTGAACATGAGCATCTGCAACTCCAAAAGCAGCAACAATTGCACATATACCAATAAAAGGTCCAACGCCTCCTCTTCCTGACGTGGCCAAATCCACCTGTCACAATTATCAGAATCAATGAGTCATGAATTGAAATTGATGGGAAATAAATTAAACCATAATAGATAGGAGTTGTTCATGTTACTTACAACCATAAGCATGAGAGTACTTGCAGTAAAGAGTATGTAACCGGCTATGTTCCGCTTTCTAGTATTGATCTTTGCCTCATTATATGCCAGTATTGCCATTGTTCCGATTGCAAATGGTTGATAAACAAGGGTAAGTACCCTTGAAGGATGGTATTTCTTCAAACACAAAGAAAAGGATAATCAAACAGATAGTTTTGCTACTCCAATTAATTGACCATATTACCTTGTTTAGGCTCAATGACTGTTTAAACAATGATTCTCAAAACCTTAAACGCTACCATACTCTTAAGAACAAGGACAAATATAAGTACTTATGCAATTTTCAAAAATTAATTATTGAATTAATGTTTATGAGAAACCTACCGGGAACAAAGTATAGTAGTAATCTCCTATGGTCAGCATACTGTTCCATGAGATCAGAGACCCTAGTCCAAGAAACCAGCAAACTACAATTCCTTTAGTTTTTCCCTGGCCATCACAGAAAGAGTCAGCATCATTTTTAACTTCATTGATTGTAAGAAATTCACTATCCCATGATTAGGCAAGCAAAGAAATATTGACACGAACCCCAGGTCTTGTTGGAGTAGGAGCATCAATTTTTCCATTTGCAATAGTCATGGCTAGCCCCTACAAGATTATAAGCCAACGTTATATCTTGAAGCATAAAAACATGACTAAACAAGAACTATCAATCTGGAATCTTAACAGCAGAACATAAAAATAGTGCAGTTCCTTGCGATTCGGAATCTGGAATCCTGGTAGCCAATGTCAATTCAAGAAACCACTTTGAATATATACATGGATGCAAGTAATATCTACACACATATAATATCAATAGAAGAAGATACCGTATCAAGATTAGCACATAAAAGAAGTGACGGGTTCACCTCCCTTCTTTATCTTTGAAGAGAGCTGTATTATGGTCTGCAAAGCAAACTCCTACTGCTGTTAATGAAATGGAGGACTGCAGCGTTAAAGCAGATTAAGATAGCAATGCTGCCTTGCTTTTGCCCTTCAAGATTCCTTATAAAGCTAGGAAAGATAAGAAAGGGAACCCAAAGAATCTTGATCACTTTTAAATCTTCGAGTGTGGAGGTGGAGTTGCCAGAGCAAAGTTCTCTGTATCCAAAACAAAATTGATTGGTTTGACCCCATTATTCGCTCTGAGCACTGAATATAAATGCTGACATCAAGCAATCTTTAAGGTTGTGTAGGAATACTGTTGGGTTAACATAAAAGGTTGCTATGATTAAGAAACAAATCAGGAGATGAAAAGATTCTTTAAGATACTCCAAAATTTTAGACAAATTTGGAATGTGAAAGGAAGAGGTGGCTGTTCAAAGGACCAATGTGGATGTACAGAAACAAGCGGTTGTGTCCATGTGGGTGTTACCCTCCAAAATTAGAGATGCCCTAATTGAATAAAATTAGAGAGAACGGCTAAATATAAAAAAACAAACAAGCTGTTGATGTGAAAGCAAATCTTATCAACCCTTGCAAGTTGACGAATCGCCTTATCGCAGTGGTTCATATATATCTTGCTGCATCTATGGCTGTAATGTTATGCCTCTCTGTGACTTTCCTTCATCTCTTTGACATCATCTTCGTATTTGAGGCATTCCGTTTCACATCTCTCTCTTTATATATATATATATATATATAACACCATTACTTGTGTTTTAATATTTTATTAGTGTTTTTAAATGATTTTAATATATTAATGTTAAAAATATAAAAAAAATTTAATATATTTTCAAGTAAAATTTAGTTTTGAAAAAGATTTGGATACCAATCTCATATTTTTATGTAGCTAGATTTTTTTAGGTTTAGTTGATTTTTTTTTGGGAAAATAAATTTCTAACATTCATATGCCTTGGAGTGCGTGATATAATAAATACACGTGTAATAAATAAAAAAAGGATATTTGTTTCATAATGGAGAATTTTTTTATTAGAGAAAATAGGAATTTCATTAATATTAAATAAGATATAAATAAATGATTGTTTTCATATACTCGCATAAATTACTAGCTATTTGAGAAATAATTGGCAGCACAAATAATGTAAAATAGTTTTCTATACAATACCTAATCTTTTTTGATAATTTAAACGAAAAAAAAAACTCTCAAAATTAAGATTTTAAATGTAGGCTACCTATATAAAAACTGATTACTTGTCACATACATACATACATACATATATGACTTTGAGTGAACCAGTTATTCAAAGACATCATCCAATTTAGTCACATTATAAATCTTTAATAAACTAGCAAATTAAAACCATGATTTAATATATTAACATTAAGATATAAAACTATTTTATTTCATAATATAGTTAAATAAGATAACATTATTGGTTGGTTTATAATCTGAAATGCTGAATTTAGTAAGAACTAATTAATATTCAATGTTAGAATATTGATTTTAGCTGTTATTTACGTAGCTAGGAATCAAAAGAAAGGATCCTCCGACCTTACTAATATATTTGTTCCTGATTCATCGTTGAATGTTGTGCTAGCTGTCCTATAATAATTAATTAGCATCCACACCTCTTATCAAAGGCCGAATGTGATCATATGATCAACTTGCCTATAAAGAATGTACCTTCAATGGCCAAGAACATGTTGTTTCCTCTTTCAATGTATTTTTTAAATTAAAACTAACCTGAATTAGTAAAAAAACCACATTGTATATATGAATATTCAAGAATATTAAATATTCAAGAATATACTAACAGTTATTTTTTTAAAATGAATTTTTAGTAGAAAATTGATTAAAATTAATTTTAAATAAAATAAATTAATTTTTATATAAAACGAAATTCAAGAAAGAGCGCCGACGGTAGCCAATCCTTTGTGTGTGGACTCATTGATGGTGGCCAAAGCTGGCGGAAAGTATTTTATCAATTAATAATATCTTCAAATAAACGGCAATGATTGGTGAGGAGTCACTCTTATCGAAGCAGTTGTTTCCATCATGCACGGACCATCTCGTGATTTTTTATTTGGAAGATACTGCCCACGTTTTATAATATATTTGTT
>Ga0307515_10017649_pt1 | contig 12983 bp, 11 predicted proteins | sample 17_EM_MG_FD_194513 | JGI IMG/M metagenome (GOLD analysis project Ga0307515, IMG submission 194513) | Populus trichocarpa ectomycorrhiza microbial communities from riparian zone in the Pacific Northwest, United States - 17_EM | ecosystem: Host-associated > Plants > Roots > Unclassified | place...
GATGTGCTGATATCAAAAATGATTTTTAAAAAATAAAAAAACATCATTGGCATGTATTTCGGCACGAAAAGCTATTTGAAAAGCAACCACTACCACACTCCCAAACACCCATCGTCGTCCTTTTAGATGGGACTCGTGGAGTTCAAGTCCTCTTTAATTTCTTGTGTTCACATCCGGTTTTCTAAAGCAGTCAAAACAACGTGCAACTTGATCTAATTATTATTATTATTATTATTTTATTTCAAGTAATGTAGAATATTGTTGAAACTGATCGAATAATTAGCTTACCTACCACTTAGAAGTAAAAACAAAATAAAAAAAATAAGGACCCCTTTACTCATCCACTTGTAAAACCCTTAATTAAGCCTACGTTTACCTATAGCTAGGTTAGGGCAACGCCCATAATTCATTTATCCTTCTAATTAACTAATTTAAGATATTATTATTAATTATAATATATAAGGTCATTGCCGTGTTAGACAATACTATAATTATTTTTTAAAAAGAAAATAATAATTGCGCTCATGATTTTAGATATTTTTTTCTAACAAAAAAATATGCATCTTTAAATACTCCTAGATTAAGGCATGATATTATTAGCTTGCAAGTGGCAATTTCTACTGAAAACAACTCTACTGTACGAGGCATTTGCATTTGCATTTGCAAGTTTTAATAATATTCTAAATTACTTGAAATAAAATAATAATAATAATAATTAGATCACTTGCACGTTGTTTTGATTGCTTTAGAAAACCGGATGTGAACACAACAAATTAAAGAGGACTTGAAATCCACGAGTCCCATCTAAAAAGACACGATTCTTAATTTGCCCAATTTCCACGCTTTATAGAATAGGAATCAATCTCTGTGTGTGGAAGAAAATGAGAAACAAAGCGGACTTATTTGTTTTTGTATTTTAAAAGTATTTTCAAAAAAATATAAAAAAATTGTATTTTATCTTTGCTTTAAATTAATATTTTTTTATGTTTTTAGATCATTTTGATATGCTAATATCAAAAATAAATTTTAAAATATAAAAAAAACTTTATTTTGATGCATTTCCAAACAAAAAGTACTTTGACAAGCAACCGTTACCACACTTTCAAACATGAAAAAGTTGTGTCTATTCTTTTTCCTTTTCTGTCTTTCTTTTGTTTGGTTTGTTTTTCCATAAATTGTTTTTTCAAAAATTACAATTAGTCTCAATTGGATTCCTGAATTAGTAAATTATACTCGTGTTATTCAAAGTTTGATGGCATGGTCGTATCCATTACTTCTCTGTTTATTTTTTCGTTTCAAAAATATTTTTGAAAAAATTTGAAATTTGTTTATCTTTTCTTTACTTCAAATTAATATTTTTTTGGTGTTTTCAAATTATTTTGATGCGCTGATGTCAAAAATAATTTTTTAAAAAAAAAACATTATTTTGATGCATTTTTAAGTGAAAAACACTTTGAAAAACAACTGCAACCACACTTCCAAACAAACTCTTAGTTTTGACTCAATTTTGATCGTACTCATCTCGAATTAGAATACTTTGAAACTAGTCTTTGCTTAATTTCTGAAATTCAAATGCCTTTTGATCCAAGATGCCTCAATTCAGTATCACTTAACACTTGGGTGTTTGAGATCTGATCTATAGCGACCCTCGGGCTCCTCTATTCAGATCTCGAACCAAGCACTGAGAACCTCGAATTTGGTCCCGGTCCGACCCTTCAGTGCCTCAAATCTGGTCTCAAACAAACTATGAGCATCCATGTTCCAATCCTGACCCTTCGCTAGGATCCAATTTCGACATGATTTGCATTCATTGATGGAAATGCAATATTTGCATTTAACTCGGATACCATGACCTGAGTTAGCGTAAGAATAAAAATGGTTATTATCATAGTTTTAAATCCTGATGATGCAACCATATTATTTGATAGTTTTACCCACATTTACCTAGTATTTGCCTATGTTTTATATATAAAATGTCTTGATATTCTTTATTTTTTGTTTTGAAGGCACTTTTGGATGTAAGATTCAAAAAGAAGTAAATTCGAGACAATTGGTAGATTTGACCTTCGATCAATGTTTTGTGCAAAACTTGAGCTCTAGAGGTCGAAACGAAGTGATTCTAGTGGAATTAGAAAGATACCTTTCTATACATATATGGCAAGAAAATTTTTTTTAAAAAAAAGATCATGGAAATCGTAGCCTTCAAAGTCAAATATCGCATTTTGCCAATGTTGACCTTCGGTCATTCCGACTTGAATATCTTGAGTTAGAGAAGTCCATTTGATGCAAACTCAATTTTTTTAGATTCCTTACTCGAAGACCTATCATTATACCATATTTTAATAGAAAACAAGCTCATATGAGAGAGATATGATTTTTCTAAGATTCCACATGAATTCTGCCAACATACAGGTTTTGTGAAGAAACAAGTCCAAATTACTTCCCAAAGCATCCAAACTGACATCCAAGTCTTTATTTCAGCAATTTAACTCTTATAAGTCCAAAGTCAAAGTTTGAGGATTTTATGCAAGGCTATTTCTTCATTTTTAGAAAAATAGTTATTGAACTACTTAATTGTAAATTATCTACTTAGGTAAGGACTATTTTGTAGGAAAGAGATATTAGGGTTTCTTATCAAATAAAAAGAAAGAGAGAAAGGAAGAGGGGGCGGCCAGCCAAGAGAGAAAAAACACACCTTCCTCTAAAAACCCCGAAATCATAAATTCTTTTTTCTTTTTGATTAGTTGTTCAATAGACATGCAAGACTAAACTCTTTTTCTTGGTTGCAAGGGCACGAAAACCTTCGAATTTCAAGAACTATGAGATTTATTTTACCTTTTCTTCTTAGTTTATATGATGAATGAATATGTTTGTTTTCCTATGCTTATTTCTTAGGATTGTTTATTTTAATTGCTAGAGCGGACTCTAAGTTATTATTGTGAACAATCTATTGCTAAGTTTTCTATCAAACCCGGAGTTGTGATATATGAACTTGTGAATCAACTAAGTTTAATAATCGTAGCGGATCTATGTTATTAATCTTAGGAAAAACATTCGATCAAATCAAACATGAACTGCGGACAGTTATGTTGTTTAGATGAATTAATTTATCTAGTTCTTAAGGCTGCTTTTGAATTTTAATTACTAGTGTGAACATTGTGATTGTTTGATGGTTAGGGTTAGTTATACGGCGAATCTATTAACTAACCAATGTTAAGAAAAGATAAGGATTCAGAATATAAATTGATGTTTCGTTTCAATGATCGGTTCTGATTTCTGTAAGTGGATGTTTACTTGAAACCAAAATTTGTTTTCTTAATAGTTTTCTGATATATTTAATTTAGCTTGATTGTTTAATTTTGTTATAGTCTAGATAATCTCAAAATTCTCCCCAATTGCATATCATATAACATAAAAATCTAAACTAAAACTTTCTCATGGGATCGACCTCTTACTTGCTCTATACTATCTTGTTTATTTAAGCTAGGGTAATTAATTTATGCGACCGTGACATCGCAACACCTGAATTGGATTCAACCAGAGGCAAGGCTCGGGTCACGAGTAGGATTGATCATTGACCAGGGTCAATATAAGAAAAAAAATAGTTATTATCATAGTTTTAAAACTTGACTCAGGAGTCAACCCAAGGAAAGGTTCAGGTCATGTGTCAAAAGGGTGAATTCAAGTTGACTCAAGTCATCATAAAAAAAATTGTTATTATCAAAGTTTAAAAACTTGATTCAGGGATTATTATGGAATGTGTTAGAATAGGAAATATTGTATTATTAATGTATTGACTTATCGTGTGTAGTATGCTACATCGTAACACATGTACTGCTCTAATTATATAAATAGCAGAGGTGGCTATCTCATTAGGTTAAGCCTCTCAATTATCACAAACCTTGTTTCAACTTGGTATCAGAGCCAATTTATCTTAACAGATTTATTCTTCAAACGGCAGCCCCTTTACTGCTTCTCTGCAACAAAATTGTCTCCTTTGTTTGTTGTATATTGCTACTCCTTCATCAGCTATTTATTCTTCAAATGGCAGCCCCTCTAATTATTTTTTATTACTACTGCTCCATCGGCTAATCTGCCTTACGATCAACATGTTAATTAGTGCTATTTTTAATTAGCTTCACGATCTACAACGTTGATTCTACTTCTTATGTTGATTTCCTACTACTACTGCTTCTCTGCTTCAACCATCAGCGTGTTATTGCTGATTTCTTATATTGTTTATGACACTGCTTCTCTACTCCATTCTGCAACGATGATTCTGCTACTGCTTTTCTGCTTCAACGTTTTCTGCTATTTTCTTTATTATTGTTTCGGCTTCCCTGTAATTATCTATTGTCAGCTTCTGTTTTCTACTCATCTTATGCAATACGGATCCTTCGGTTTTTGCTGTAGTTGGCACCACTAGCAGTCCTTTTTCTCTCAACACCAATGTCAGTGCTTCTTCTCCCAACATCAATGCAGTCATGATTCCCTCTGTTGCGACAGCAGCTGTTATTCCCCTCTCAAATACATAGCAGGTCATCAACCTCAAACTCACCAATTCCAATTATCTATTTTAGTGTATGCAAATGAAGCCATATACCAAGGGGTGTTCTTGTTTGTCGATGGCTCTCATTCCTGCCCTTCTCCGCTTGATCTGTCTAGTCACTCTACTACCGCCTCTACCAACATTAATTTTGGTCCTTCCCAAGCGTTTCTCACATGGAAACAACAAGATCAACTCATACTCAATACTTTACTATCATCCCTCTCCATTGATGTTCTTCACCTTGTGGTGGACTGCCCAACTTTGGCAAGTGTTTGGAGCATCCTAGAACGTTCCCTTGCCTCTTCATCCAACTCTAGGATTATGCAATTACATGGCTCTCTCCAAAATCTTTGTCAAGATGATGATACTGTCACTCTCTATCTGCAGAAAACTAAGGGTTTATTTGACGAACTAGCCACAGCAGGTAGACCTATCTCCCTCACTAACTTCAATCTCTATGTTTTTTGGGGCCTTCATGGTTAATTTCGAGATTTGGTTACTAGTCTATCAACCAAAGCTAAGCCTCTTGCATACTCTGAGCTCTATAGTCACTTGTCTACGCATAAATTTTTGCACAGAAGCTCTCTTTAATCCATTCCAGCTACTGCATCGTTGCTTCCCACACCCTCACACCCTCCATCTGTATATGCTGCACAGCGTGCCTTCACTGGATTTAATGGCAGTAGCTCCTCTTCTCATCGAGGCAGAGGAAGAAGAGGAGGCTGGAGAGGTAACTCTCGCAGCAATTATAACCAGTACCCTGCCCAGCCTTACCATGGAAACAATGGGAGCTCCTCCTGGCAGAACACCAGGAGCTACGACAGCAACTAGCACCAACAGAAACAAGGAGGGAAATACCAGTGGCCTCGGTAGATTAGATGCCAACTTTGCAGCAACATCGGACACTCTGCATAGCATTGCTCTCAGCTTGTGCATCATGGGAACAAGCCTCAGCCAACCTTTTCTTTAGTGATGCTTCAACAGCAAATCCTGTCACTTGGTTCCCCGATACAGGTGCAAATCAACATGTTACTCCAGACATTGCCAGTATGACTCATGCAGACCCTTATCTTGGTAATGATCAATTATATGTTAGTGATGGTAAGGGACTTATTATATCTAATACAGCTCATAAAATTTTGCATACTCCGAAACGAACCTTTACTCTGTCTAATATTCTACATGTTTCAAAAATTAAGAAAAGACTCTTATCTGTTCAACAATTTTGTTGTGAAAATTGTCTTTTTTTTAGTTTCACTCTACTTTTTTTATGTCAAGGATCTCATAACCAAGACAATTCTTCTTTCCGGTCAGAGTAAAAATAGTCTCTATATCCTTACCGAGTCCTCTGCCATATGTTTTCCCCAGGCTTTTCTGCCAATGTTTGGAATTGTCGCCTCGGTCATCCTAGCTCTCGTGTTCTGAGTCTCTTAGCGTCAAATAAAAAGGTTGTCTGTACTTCTCGTCCTTTAAATTTTCAATGTCAAGCTTGTCCATTAGAAAAATCATCTCATCTGTCTGTAGGCCTTACAGATCATCAGACATTTGCTCCTCTTGAACTTGTTTTTAGTGATGTGTGGGGCCCTGCTCCTCTATTATCTTCTGATGGTTTTTGTTATTTTGTTATTTTTATGGATGCGCATATGAAATTTATCTGGTTTTATCCTCTTGTCCTCAAATATGATGTCTTCAATGTGTTTCATCAATTTCAAGTCTTCGTCGAACAACAATTCTCTCGCAAAATTAAATTTGTTCAAACTAACTAGGGTGGTGAATATCATAAATTAAATTCATTCTTTAAAACCATTGGTATTCATCATTGCCTCATATGCCCACATACGCATGAATAGAATGGTATTGTTGAGCATCATCATCGTCACATTGTTAAAACTAGTCTTACCCTTCTTGGTCAGTGTAAGGCACCTTTAAAATTTTGGACTTATGCTTTAGAAACCTCTATTTACCTCATTAATTGTATGCCCACACCGGTTTTTCATAATAAATCTTCTTTTAAATGTTTGCTTCGTCAACCACCTAATTATTATTTTTTACGTACTTTCAGATATCTATGTTTTCTCATCCTTCGACCTTATAATGCTCATAAGTTAGACTATCACTCTACTCCATGTGTGTTCTTAGGCTATAGTTCATCTCATTTAGGGTATCGTTGTCTTGACTTATCGTCTAAGCATCTCTACATCTCCCGTCATGTTCGATTTAATGAACACGTGTTTTTGTTTCTCAAGTCTGCCCATCTCCCTCCACCCACCAGCCATACCCATCTGCCTACCACTATCACACACCTTCCCTCGCTCACCTTCTTTCCATCTACCACACCATCAGCCCCACCACCCACTTCCTCTAACCCCGTTGTCCCATTATCATCATCTGCCTCTATCTCTGTTGATCATTTTGTAGGTACAGGGTCTGCAATGCCGGTGTTGTCTGTGTCCGCGTCTCCTCCAGCTGCTGTCTCTCCAGCACGGTCATCCAGCTCTACCTCTCCACCCAAATCATCTACCGTATCCTTACTAGGTCTGGACCTCTGTGTTGATCTATCCAGTTATACTCTTCCGCTGCAACCATCCCCTGTTCAAACCCCTGCTCCTTCAGCACAGTGACAGCACCCCATAGTGTTACATCCCAGACATAACAGGACTGCCAACATCACTTCAGTCGTTACTTCTTCCCCACAGCCTCTAGCTTCACGGGTAATGTCTCCCTCCACTCTCGAACCTCTTACTTTTAAGGAGGCCGACCGTTTTATGTGCTGGCATACTACCATAAAGTCTGAAATTGCAGCTTTACATGCCAATAGTACTTGGTCCTTAGTACCTTTTGATCCCTCCATGAAAATGGTTGGCTGCCGATGGGTGTATAAAATAAAACGCCGAGCTGATGGTGCTATTAACTGATATAAGGCTCGCTTGATTGCGCGTGGGTTCACTCAACAGGAAGGCATTGACTACTCAGAAACCTTCAGTCCTGTTGTTAAACCGACTACTATTCAGTTAGTTCTCGATATTGCCATGTCCAAAGGATGGCAGATTCGACAACTTGATGTCCACAATGCCTTCCTCAATGGTTCACTTTGAGAGGTTGTTTACATGGCACAACCCACAGGTTTTGTAGACTCTGCTCTGCCAAATCATGTTTATCTTCTTCACAGGTCTCTATATGGTATAAAACAAGCCCCTCGGGCTTGGTACGCTCGCCTGAGTGACTTCCTTCAAACTATTAGTTTTCAGGCTTCCAAGGTTGATACCTCTCTCTTTGTTCTGATGAGGAATCATAATATTTGCTATCTACTTGTCTATGTCGATGACATCCTGCTTACTGTTAACAACTCTGCCTTAATTCATTGCCTTATTACGTTACTGAGTTCAGAATTTAAGCTCCGTGACTTGGGTAATGCTCATTATTTTTTGGGAGTTGAGGTCACTCATACCAGTGTAGGACTCATGATAAGTCAACATAAGTATGTTCTTGATATTCTCTGTCGTGCTAGTATGTCATCCTGTAAACTTGTCGATACACCAGCCTTTGTTTCCAAGCTTGATATGTCATCTACTATGTTATTCTTGGATCCCACTCGCTTTCAACAAATTATTGGTACTCTTCAGTATCTCATGTTTACTAGATCGGACATCTGTTATGCTGTCAACAAGGTCTGTCATTTTATGCATGCTCCTACTGAGAGTCATTGGGCTGCCGTTAAACGTATCTTACGCTACTTGAAAGGTACGTCATCTTATGGCATCCACCTTACTTGTGGCTTCTCTTTATCACTTCACGGGTTCACTTACGTCGATTGGGCAGGGAGTGTTGATGATAAAAAATCTACTGGTGATATATTGTTTTTCTTGGTACCACACTTGTTTCATGGAAATCTGTGAAGCAACGCACTATTGCTCGTACTATCTTCTAACAGATCTGTGATTTTCCCTTAGTTATGTTACTACTATCTGGTACGATAATTTGGGTGCTACTTATCTGTCTGCTAATCCGATTTTTCATGCTCGAACAAAACATGTTGAAGTTGATTATCACTTTGTTCGTGACCGGGTGGCCAAAAGAGAGATTCAGATTCGCTTCATCTCCTTCACAGATCAATTAGAAAATATTCTTACTAAGTCACTCTCTTACTCTACATTTGCTCTTTTACGTCCCAAGCTTTATGTGGATAACCAACCTTCAGCTTGAGGGGGTGTATTATGGAATGTGTTAGAATAGGAAATATTGTATTATTAATGTATTAACTTATCGTGTATAGTATGCTACACCGTAACACATATACTGCCCTAATTATATAAATAGCAGAGGTGACTATCTCATTAGGTTAAGCCTCTCAATTATCACAAACCTTGTTTCAACTGGGGTCAACCTAAGGTAAGGCCTAGTAACAAATCAAGAAGATCAACCCAAGTTGACTTAGGTCAATATAAAGATAAAAGGTGTTATTATCATAGTTTTAAAACCCGAATCAGATGTCAACTGGGGTAAGACCTAAGTCACTGGTCGAAAGGGTCAACACGGGTTAACTCGAGTCAATGCATGAATAAAAGTGGTTATTATCATAATTTTAAAACCTGACTTAGGATTCGACCCAATGCAAGGTTCAGGTCACTAGTTAGGAGGGTCAACCTAGCAAACCCAAAAAAAATTAAAAATAATCAAAGCAACCTTGTTTTGACCAATTTTGTTTTCAAAAAGTCAATGAATTTTTTACTCGTGTTTTATCTTTGGTTGACCTGGGTTTTTTACCGGGTCAGGTTGAGTCAATCATTCATTTTTTTTCTTAAACTCGAGTCAGTCTAAGTCCTGAGTCAACTAGTCAAGTCAATCCTGGTTTTATAACCAGGGTTATTATAATATTATTAATTTCAATACTCAATATAAACTAAATTAAAACAAGATAATATCTAAATTTTAAAAAAAAATACGTAAGTTTGACAACAATATATATTAAGGATAAAACAGACTTTTTCATATTTTGTTTTGTTTTGTCCACAATACTCAAATCGGATACAAAGACAATCATTTTGTCTTGTACATCACTAACAAACACAATTCTTTCTTTATCTCTTTTTTTGTCTTATCTTGTCTTCCATGTCTCCATTATTTTTGTTTTTTTTTTTTCGTCTCGGGACAGTATCCAAATGCTACCTTAGTTATACTTGCAATATTCTCCTCTCTTTGTTCATTTTAAAGGAATTTCACCCATTAATTAACAGAAAATCTAAAAGGCATGGGTATTTTACTATAGCAATCCACAGTGTAATACTCACTTTACCCTTCCAAAACACAACCAAATAACTTATTATTAAGGGTAGTTTGGTAATCTCATAAGAGTCTATTGGTCATTACCAATTTTAAAAAGGGCAATTAATTATATTTTTTTTACATTTTAAAATGCACAATAAAATGACTTATATGCCTTTAAAAGTGGAATTTTATTTAGCTACGTTCAGGGGTATTTTTGTAATTTAACAAATATAAATATTATTAAGAAAAAATCACCCAAATTGCATTTGAGATGGCTTATGATCACAACAATGTTGTAATAATAAATGGCCTAGATTGAATCACATATTAGCTATTCATAGGATCACACACACTAGATCACTACCCTCGAGTTGACTCTAACATAACTGGCTCAGCTCCAATGCATCTTGGCTTGGCTTTATTGTTGCTTGGCTTGGCTTGGCTTGGCTTGGCTTGGCTTAACTCTAGCTAAGCCGATGAAATGGTATGCGAACAATTGATGATATGTCATGACACGTGTTAAAGACATAGATGTTGATGTGGCTATGATGATGTTATTAGTGACCTCAAATCCTGATGTCTGGGTTATAAATATAGGTCAGATTACTAGTTACGTGTCAGGTCAATTTCATTCAGGTGAAGAAAGCGTATGGAGATGCATCGTTGTGCATGACCAATCTAGTTTGTTGTATATGGAGGCGTGTGTGGGCTCTTATGGCTTCTATTTGCATATTGTTTTCATTGTTTTGTTTCACATGGCCTCCTTTACACAATGATATATTCAAAATATTTTTTTGAGTACTTTTAATTATAGATAAACATCAAAACATAATTTTTCTTCCCTAAAGATTTGATACCATTTGTTAGAATCAAATTGATATTTGGCCAAAAGATGAACATAATATCTTAACGTTGTTTGAAAACTTGTTTATGTCCATAGAGTAGCCAATATTATTAGGTATAGAGAAAAATATAATTACACAACAATGGAGGAGAAAGAAACTGAACTCAATTCTCATCTCTTTCACTCAACCTACCACTACAAGTTGATGCCAAGGCAACTACTGCTATTGCCAAGATAACTCTCTGCCTCTTATTTTCTCCTCTCAATTAGCTTTACTATGCTTATACACATGGTGCCTATTTATAGTGTAAATAGGAGAACAAACATCCTCATTTCTAACATTAATGGCAATCACCTAGCCATGATTTCTCTTAGCAAATCACCACAAAATCATCCCCTAATTCTTCTTGGTGGCAGGTAGGTGTCCCACACCTATATTCTTCTTAGTTGATAATAAACTTCATACTCAAATTCATTCTAGAAATCATATTCATGAATATGACTAAAGAAAGGAAAGATATGGTGAAACGAACATGGATTTGAAATCTGAATTTTGGTCTTAGACTCCGGGATTTGGAGTTCGAATATGGGTCTATATTATGTGTATATAAAAAAAAACGACCACCTATGGACTTGATTAGCCAACCTCGAATAAGGGCGGCTAATGATGTTAACAAATATTGTTAACATCAACATGACCTTGAAGGAAATATAATGAATATTGAACTTGATTAACTATTCGTATGAAGAATAGTTAATGATACTGAAGAATAATGTTGGTATCGGCAAGCCCACAATAACTTGATTAACTTCCTAAGGAGGAAGTTAATGGTGTCAAGAGAACTTGGCATTGGCATTACCGAAAACATCTCTAAATGTGATGGAGAGCAATTGATTGACTATTTTGGGTTGGAAATAGCTCAATGACATCGACCGAGTAAGTTGGTGTCAGCAATGCTAAGGAATTTTCCTTCAAGAACCCTAATTTATAAAATCTGAAATTTGCCCATAATTCCTACTTAATTGTTAACTTGTTTTATACAATCAGGTCTAGTGTCCATACCTTAGAAATTTCAGAATTTCAGCTCATGTAAATTTAATATTTTAGCCCCTCTTCTCAAGCATGCAGTCGGCCCCTTCTTCCTCTTTTTCTTCACTTCTGCACTTGTTTTATCCTTGTTAAAACCCTTGTTATTGGTTGTCCTCTCTATTTGGAGTTTCTAGGTTTGTATTCCTAAGTGATTTGGTGTTTTTCCTTCTCTTTTGAAGAAGAAAATTTGCACCCCCCCCCCCTTTTTTTCTTTAATTTCCAACCGGCCATGAAAGAGGAATGAACGGGGTATTTATAGTGGCACCGTGGAAGGGAATCATTCGGTTTGGAATGAAAGGGAAACTTGTCCCAAGATACATTGGCCCATTTGAGATTGTGGAAAGGATCGGGCCGGTGAATTGAACCTAAAGGTGTACTTCCATCTCTAAGGGTGTTAGTATAAATTAAATGTACCACCAACTCCAGGTACATGTAATTTTAATTGTCTTGTCCAATTCTGGAATTGAGAATGTTACAGGCATAGATTTTTAAACTCTTTTTCACCTTATTTTTCAAATTACCTTTTTTTGTTTTAAGCTATGTTTCTTCTTGAGTTTTTCTTCTACTCTAAGCTTAGGTTAGTTATGTTATTGTAGAAAGATATTGAGTTACATTTTCAAAGTTCTTGCACCTTATTTATAAGCGCAACTAGACAATATGGTATTGTTGGAATTCTAGAAGATTTATTGACATCATTTCATTTGCCCGAAGAGAAGAGCAAGAAAGTTTAAAGAACAAATAATTGATCTTTTACATCAACAAATTTTCAGTTGAATCTGATTCTAAACACTATAATATGTATTGTACATTATTTTAGTTTTAAGTATAATATTTAATTATATATGCATGTTAGGATTTTATTTTGATCTCAATTGCAAGCTTTGAGTATATAATTAGTATGCATGATGGAATCTTGTTTTAATTTTTATACAAGTTTATATATAAAAAAAAATTATTAGATAAATTAAACAATTGTGATCACTAATACGCCAACTTTTAACTTGCATGACCGTTGTTACCACCATTCTCCTCCACTATCATGACTATATATCTTCATTCACATTTAATATATTTTTTTCTATCATTAATAAATTAAAACTTATATGTTTCAGGCACTATGCATTAAAGTAATAAACTAAATATATTATCCATCCGATCTTAAGCAGATCATTCATATCTTTAGTTATGTATTCATAAGAAGTTATTTTCTTGGGGCCTCTTATAAGGATTGAAAC
>Ga0307515_10017650_pt1 | contig 12983 bp, 3 predicted proteins | sample 17_EM_MG_FD_194513 | JGI IMG/M metagenome (GOLD analysis project Ga0307515, IMG submission 194513) | Populus trichocarpa ectomycorrhiza microbial communities from riparian zone in the Pacific Northwest, United States - 17_EM | ecosystem: Host-associated > Plants > Roots > Unclassified | place...
CAAACGAGCGTTGCATTGTGATGTGGTAAATGATTGAATTTGGTGACAATATTGCGATCGTGTGGTGTTGGTTCGCGTGTGCACAGACTAATGTCTTGGCACTGTAACTAAAAAAAATTCCTTGTAGAAAAATGCTTAGATAGATAATAGTAGTGGGAATGCTTAGGAAATATATATATATAGTATATTAAGGATAAAAAACGAACTAGGTACTAGCTAAAGAGTAAGCTAAGTAAAATAGGATTAAATAGCTAATAGTTAGAAAAGGAGGAGGCCTATAAAACTAGAGGGAGCTAGTAGTAAAGCCTTAGACCCTTAAAGGAATTTAAGGATAATACCTAAATTTATAAGCTAATTAGCAATATTAGTAGTTTAAAGCGCTAATAAATAGTAGAGTAATAAGGAATTATATTTTACTAGTAGTAGTAAAATAAATAGGTCTACCTTATAGACAGAAGAAGCACCTATATCTACTAGTAACAATTTTAGAAGATCTAATGGCCTATAGAGGAGGTATTATTAACCTTAAAATAGGACCTATTTAGATAACTATTAAAGGGAGACAAATTAAGATGTCCTTTAATATCCTATTATTAGGACGGGATAAGGCAGTATTAGGTATGCCTTAGTTACAGAAATATAATCTAAGGATTAATTGGGTTATAGGTTAGGTTAATATTAGAGATACTTAATAACGTAAAAGGTATGTAGTAACTAAGATAGTATAGTACTAAGTTAGAGCGATATATAAGAAAACTAAGAAAGGGTTATTCTATATATTAAAGAGATATTATAAGTATAGCAAAAAGCTATAGAGCCTAGAAAGTAAGAAGCTATTAGAGTATATAGTATAGGACTATAAAATAGAATTAGAACTAGAAATAAGTCTAAAATTCTTTCTAATCTATAAGCTTACTAAAAAAGAGTTAAGAGTACTTAAGGAGTTTATCTAGGAGAACCTATAAAAGGGATATATTAGACTATTACAGTTATTAATAGGATATTTAGTACTATTCGTACTAAAGAAAAATAGAAAACTTAGGCTATATATTAACTATAGATAGTTAAATAGCATTACTAGGAAGGATAGATCTTTTTTACCCTTAATTAGCGAAATTTAGGGCCGGATAAGTAATGCGTAAATCTTTATAAAGATAGATCTAAGATAGGCGTACTATTAGATTAGAATTAAGAAGGGCGATAAATAAAAGACAGCCTTTAGGTTAAAGGAAGGACTATATAAGCTATTAGTTATATAATTTAGACTTATAAACGTACTAGTAATATTCTAAAAGCGAATTAATAGCGTATTAGGAAAATACTTTAATAAGTTCATTATAGTATACCTTATTATTATTATTATTATCTACTTAATAACTAAGGAAGAATATAGAGAATACGTTAAATAGGTTTTAAGGAGACTATAAGAAGAACAGATACTAGTAGCAATTAAGAAATACGAGTTTTTTTACTAAAAAACCAATTTTATTAGATTTATTATTAAACTAGGTTATATTAGTATAGACCTAAAGAAAATTAAAGCTATAGTAAGTTGGTAAGAACTAGAAAATATAATATAGTTAAGGTTACTTTTAGGGTTTTATAACTACTATAGAAGGTTTATAATATAATAGTTAAAGAATATTAAACTATTTACCAGGCTTATAAAGAAAGAGGAACTATAGGTTTAGGGAAATAAGTAAAAGAAATTATTTAGAGAACTTAAGGAGTTGTTTACCTAGGAACTAATCCTTAAAATCTATTAACTAGTAACGTAATCCATCCCTAAGCTGGCCATACCCCCAAGCTAGCCACCCCAAAAACCACTAAAAATTAGAAAATCAGTGCCTTAATATCTTAACAATAACTTAATAATAAAATATAAAATTCTATAATTAGCCTTTTATACCCACTTTAAGACTCCTATTAAAGTTTTAGAGTAATAAACTTAGCCGTTATTAAGATATTAAGTTCTAGCCCCTAATTTCGAGCTAAATTCCTATATCTCTAGAAGTACTTAATAAATTACTTTTAAAGTTAAATAAGAGTCTTAAAGTATGTATAAAAAGCTAATTATAAAATTTTAGATTTTATTATTAAGCTATTATTAAGATATTAAGGCACAGATTTTCTAATTTTTAGTAGTTTTTAGGGTGGCTAGCTATCACGGGACGCGGGTAGTGGCTATAGAGCGTATGTATTTGAGGAGTCTATAAGACGTTATGCGATCGATCGTAAGGGTCGAGGGTGTAAGGAGGTGATATACCTACGCGTAGCTAACATAAGCTATACGCGAGGTGTATATAAGAGCACGGGGCTCTCCTATAAAGGCCCCTACGGTGGGGTTTTATAACACTACCCCCCCTCTTATAGAGGCGGAGCTCCGGCAACGCTATAGTTACTATATATATATAAAAGGGACACTTAAGGTATAAAAAGAAGAAAAAAGGGGGGTATTATTAAAGGTTTAAAACAACGTTATATAATAAGGCTTGGCATCTAGAAATCTAACTAATTAAATAACTTTAACCGCTAGTTAAAGTTCCTAGATATCTTAACAATATTCCGGTTATATAATCGCACTTTACCGCAATCTAATGGCAATTTGCCCTTACGTAGTAATATATAACGGTTTAACTCTATAAGGGCTCCTATAGAGGATTAGGTATGAAATTTCTACTTAGGCCTAGTTTCTATAGGTTTACGTAGTAATAGTCGCTAATTAGATCCTTTATATTTTCGAAGTCTTTCTATAGTTGCCATTCTGGCTAATCTATATTGAATCCTATATATATAGCTCTATAGTAAAGCCGTCGTCCTCTGCCTTTACTAAGGTATTTAAAGTTAATAATTTATTTAATAGTCCACTCCTTATAGTTCTTATCTTTATTCTTATCCCGGATTAGTATTAGTAGGGGTTTAGGCTATATCTGCCCTAGTAGGGGGTTAGACTAATAGAGGTATAGTAGCTATAGATAAAATATAGGCTATATCCTATAGGTGGCTAGGGTAGGTAAGAGTTCTAGCTTATATACAGCTCCCTTATTAATAACTTATTTAATTAGATAGGGGCTAAGGTTTTTATAATCGAGTGACTTTATAGGCCTCTACGTAGAGATATTATATATATTTAGCTATACCTAGTCGCTAACACGCATTTCTGGTAGTGGCGTTCTATAATAGTTAGCGAAGTAGGCCTACTTTACTTAAGCCTAGGCCATTTCTCCCTTATAGTAGTCGAATAGATTTTTTATACAGTCTATATGCTAGTTAGTAAGTAGTATCTTAAGGCGTTTTCTATATAGCAGTTTCTTATTAATAGGTTTTAGTGGCTCTATACCGGATTAGGGATAATAACCCTTATTTGCAAAAAACGGGGTAAGTCCTATAATGGTTAAGATATAATTATTTACTACAAATTTACCTAGTAGGAGGTAATCCACCCAGTTATCTTAACTATAGGCGACTACCTATTATAGGTACGCTTTTATACTGGTATTAGCGTTTTCTAGTTACCTAGTAGTTTTATAGTAAAAGGATATAGACATTTTAACGGAGATATTAAGGCGTTGGCAGATTCGTCTCTATATATCGGAGTTAAATTATATATTACGTGTCTATACATTGCTTGGCCGAAAACCCTGCAACTCAGGTATTTAACTAGATGTTTAACACGGTCAATAGCATTATCGCTTGCAACTGCACTTAATAGGTCGTTCTTTTTATTATAGATTGCTTGCGATTAGTGTTCTAAGTGGCCTACATAATTTATTAAGGCCCATAACCGACTTTCTAGCTAATAGCACCCGCTCGAAAACTTCTTGCTTGACCGCCCTATTATCTACCTCCTTATCTACTATCCCATCTACCAAACACACTATAGTTTTATCTTTAGAAGAAGAAAGAGCTAGGAAATAAGATAAAAGGGCCTAATAACTCTATAACCTAGAGATCTAAAAGAGAGAGTAGGAGGAATAGGTATAGATCTAAAAGACGGAATAGGAGGAATAGGTACAGATCTGAAAGATGGAATAGAAAGAGGAGTTTTACTAGGCAAGGCTAGCCGCTCTAAAGCAGCCTACTTTACTAGAGCACCCCTCTACCGCTAAGGCGGACAAATTAGGTGAGTCCTATAACCTGCCGGAAGGCTTAGGCACGCTTAAGCTTGACCTTTCTAGCCTAGCTAGAAGAGACCTCTATAATATATAGAAAGGATCCTTCCGCCTAGAGAATCTAGTATGTTTATAGGTATACTCTGGCCGCCTAGACCTCTCTAATATGGCTACTATTAAAAACGGAAAACTTATTTTAAAGAGACCTACTACTAGCCGCAAGGTCTATAAAAATAAGGAGGTCTGGTTTACTAGGTTTATAAACTATATAGTAATTATAAGCACTCTCTATATATGCCCAACTAACCTCTATATAAGGATGTTGCTCTAGATAAATAAGATCTACGACTACTCTATAACCTATAACTGGACCTTTATCTTAGACCTTATACTTAACTACTATAGGTATATTATGGATTGCAATTAGCTTAAGCTTAGTAACTAGGATATGCCTACCTAGTTTAAGGCCCTATACTGCCGGGTAGCTAATATAAAGGCATAGAGCCAGGGGCTTAAAGTCCGTAGTATAGCATTAAAGAGATCGCGAAAGAATACCTCCCTTCCCCCTACCTCTAATAAGCCCTGTTACAGCTAGAACAACTAGCAGGCTTATAGAGATAATCCATATCGTTACCGCTATATATGCTCTAAATGCGATAAAGATCACCCATTAAAGTCATGCCCTAGGTAGCTTACTGCCGTAAGTAGTTAGACCTAGGATTTAATAGTGGATAAAGATATATTCCTAGGTTTAACTATTTAGATAGACCTACTATAGGCGCTAAGGCTTTAAGGCAGGCCTAATTTAGTACCTCTTTTTAAAACTTACTTATAAACGACTTTTCTAGCTAACTTACTATTACCCCTAAGGCCTCTCGCTTGGAGCACGCTTCTTTATAAGTACCCTAGAAATCTCCTAGCAATTTTATAAGGCATCCTTACCTATAGGGCAGAGATAGGTACCTCATTACCTATACTATCTAGTGTCTGCAAAAACCACCTCTCCTTATGTAATAACGAAGACCTTATCTCTAAAAAAATCGTTACTGACCTGGCCCTAGGCCGTATACAGGCCACTAACTCTGCAGTTACCTCACCCCTAGGCCTAGTGCCTAAGGCAGATAGCGGCTTCCGCCGTATTTACGACCTCTCCTTACCCAAGGGATCCTTAGTTAATGACTCTATTGACCTAGCCTAGGTAATACTACACTATACCCGGATAGAGACTATACTAGCACACGTAATTATAGCTAGTAGGGGCTGCTACCTAGTTAAACGAGATATTAGAGATGCCTTCCGGATCGTGCCCGTCTTAATGCGGTCGCGTTACCTACTTAGCTTTATTTGGAAGGGAGTTATATACGTTAAATACTGTCTGCCATTTAGCTTATAAACAGCCCTATTTCTCTTTAACTTATTTGCTAAAGGTCTTTACTAAATCCTAGCACAATAGATTAACTCTGCTATTAAGTACTACCTTAATAATTTTATATTTGTGGTCAAGTGTCTAACTATACTACTATTACTAAGGGAGGTATACCTCTCGGTTACTAACTAGCTAGGGGTACCCTAAAATAATACTAAAAATATTAAAGGTATGGAGGCTAAAGTACTAGGTTACACGATTAATACCGCGGCGATAGAGATAAAACTCTTACTAGTTAAGCAATAGAAAGCTATTAATTAGGTAACTAAAGCTCTTTAAATAGGCTGGCTATTATTACAGCAAGCCTAATAACTGGCGGGCCGCCTAGCATAGTGTGTAAAAGTTATCCGCCTTAGGCGCTTATACTCTTGCTCCTTATAGGACTTTATAATAAAATAGCCTATTAGGCTATTAAGATATACACACTAGCGCCTCCCCCTAGAGCTTAAAGAAGACCTTAACCTCTAGCTTAAGGTTCTTATATTAAGTAACGGTGTACTATTCTTTAATAATAAGGAGAGGCTATAGTTTCACTTATTTACTAACGCCTTATTACTTAAAGGCTATAGAGGCTTCTACTTTAGCGGAGAGAATGGCTATTAGCTTAATCACGTAGCTTCCCTACCCTAGGCCCAGGCTTTTAGCTATTACCCCCTGCTAGACTAGGCGGATAACTATATTAACCTAAAAGAAATATATACTATTGTAAAGGTATTTAAAAGGTAGTTATTAGTATAGCGGCATAGGTCTCTCTATATTTATATAGACAATATAATTACTTATAGTGGCATCTAAAATAATATTATAAAAGGTTCTAGAAACCGATTACTCTAAGAAATACTTATATCCTTAATAACAAATAATATTACTATAACGACTATATGGGTCTCCAGCGCCAACAATGGGCTTACTAATGCTCTCTCGCGATTTAACTATAAGAAATTATTATTAATATACCCTAAGTGGCAAATAAATAACGGTTTTTTGCTAGATAAATAATAACTATATGGGTCTCCAGCGCCAAATAGGCTTGCTAATATTCTCTTATAATTTAACCACAAGAAATTATTATTAATATACCCTAAGTGGCAAATAAATAACGGCTTCTTGCCAGAAAAATAATACCTCTTTAGGTGGCTACTAACTCTTATAGTTAACCCAGAGTCGTTTAATTAACCTCCCCCGACCTTCTAGAGCGAGATTAGTAGGTTTTACTACTTTTCGCTACTTATATAGCATGGCTTGGTAGCTAATATAAGAAAGGGCTACTTCTCTGCTATTAAGAGCTGGGAGGCCTTTTTAGCCCTAAACGGTTTATTACCGTATCTGGTTAAGAAGATAGACTTAAGGGAATAGATTACTTAACGAGCGTTTGGTACAGCCGCCCCTCTAATAGGTAGAGTTAAGCCAGAAACCCTCTCTAATTATATCTCTATAATTCAATCTCGTTATATAAATTTAGGTTACTTAATCGCTGCCTTTAAAGACTATACTATTAAGAGGGCCCTAGCGGGGGCTATATTACTATTCCCATCTACTAAAAAGACTAAATTACCGATTATAAAGGACATCCTAGACAAGATTATTACGCTTAGGCCCTATAAGGCAGATATAAATATAGATGCGGTATTTACAATGGCGTTTATAGGTTTCCTACGTATAGGAGAAATTATATACCTAAATAGGAAAGCTAAGGACTTTAGCACTACAAAGGTCCTCTATAGCGATGTTAGGATCGCCCCTAACAGCCATTTAATAGTTTTTCACTTAAAATAAAGCAAGACAGATAAAACCTATAGTAGCGTTAATATTTAGATCGCCGCTATACCAGGAGATTGTCTATGCCCTATAGCCGCAATAATACGGTTATTTAACCGTAACCCCCGGCCTCTATTAAATCCATTATTTAGCATTAATAATAGAGCTTTTTTGGCGCTAGTAGTGCGTAAGATTCTATTAACCTACCTAGCCACCGGCGGCATTCTGCCCAACGGCTACTCCAACTACTCCTTTTATAGGGGTATAGCACAGCATACGTATAATTATGGCTTCGCAGAGTTATAAACGGCGCAGTTAGGTTAATAGATATTAGATGCGGTTAAACTTTACTATAATACCTTAGAAACCGAACGACTTTAATTAAACTTAAATTTCTAGTGGAGTGTGCCTATACTGGCTATGTAACGGTGCTGGAGGCGCGTTATCTAGTATGTCCTACTATATCTACAGAACATGGCAAAAGGCGATAGGTAGAAGATAGTAAAATATAGCAGAATGTAACTAGTAGAATATAGCAGAATATGGCAGAATATAGCAGAATATAATAGAATGCGACTAGCAGAATATGGCAGAATATGGCAGAATGCGACACTATATATATACTACGTCTATTACACCATGTTAAAGCATACTAACATTAGCATATTACCGCGATATTGCCGTAATATACCGTATATTGCCATCTACCGTTCTACTATACTGCTAAGCCTAAGGTAGAATTAAGACTTTATACTTTTTAGACTACGGAAATTACCCCTATTTTAACTTAATTCTTTATAGGTGGTAGGCGCTTCGCTAGTAGGCACTAGGTAGGATTTAGGCTAGATCTCCGAAGTTTAGGCCTAAAAAGCCTTATAAACGCTACGATATTGCCTAGATCCCGCCCTATAAGCCTACACCCCCTATAATCAATATATTTAAAATGGACTATAACCTATTTATGCCGTGCGAGAGATAGATATTATATATCTATACATTGCTTGGCCGAAAACCCTGCAACTTAGGTATTTAACCAGATGTTTAACACGGTTAATAGCATTATCGCTTACAACTATACTTAATAGGTTATTCTTTTCACCTACCTACCCCCCTTTTGATGTATATTAGATTAGATACTTATAGTCCTGTTTAGGTCTAGCGGTAGGCTACCCTATTAGGGGCACCGGGTAGGATTTAGGCTAGATCTCCGAAGTTTAGGCCTAAAAAGCCTTATAAACGCTACGATATTGCCTAGATCCCGCCCTATAAGCCTACACCCCCCACAATTAATATATTTGAAATGGACTATGACCTATTCGTGCCATGCGAGAGATAGATGCCTTAGTTAGACGTAATCGAGTTAGGTAACCCATATAGTCGGTAAATTTCGTAAAAAAAAAAAGCGTTAGTAACGTTGCTAACGGCTACGCCTTTAGTTAGGACGTAGTGGCGCTCTTTTATAAGTTGGTATATTATTATAAGGATGTTTTTATAGGTACGGCCGTGTCATTTATAGGGTAGTAGGTTAATAACGAAATCTATGGTGATATCTGCCCATTATTATATAGGTACTAGTAGAGGGTATAGTAATCCTTAGTACTTTGTATTAAAGGCCTTAGCGCGCTTATAACTATAGTAGGCGCCTATAAAGCGTTTAACTAAGTCTATTATTTTTAGCTAGAAGTAATATCGGCTAAGAAGCTTATAGGTTCCTCCTCTACCTAGGTAGCCGCTTAATCAGAGGTTATAGGCCATTTAGATTAGTTACTATTGTAGATTTTCTAAGTTAGGGATAAATAGGCGGCCTCTATAATAGAGCCTGTTCTCTTTTACTTCTAAGGCTGCTATATTAATCTAGCCTAAGCTTTAGAGGTTAATAGGCAGCGTATAAGCGCTAGCGGTTTTTATAGCAATAAGTTAATATAGTAATAGGTTAATAAAGGTGTTATATGCCGTAGTAATAAGCTCGTTAGTTTTGGGAGGTAACTTTAGTTCTATAGTATAAAGCTAAGGTATAGTTAGCTCTATCATAAGTAGTATACCTAGGGCTAAATTTCATGCTTTTAGGATCGTTTATTATTAAAACTAGTTATAGGGGTTATCTTTAAACTAAGAAAGGTCTTATAAGCGGCGTATTAGGCTATTAGGTTTAGTACCTTATACTCCTAATCTATATATAATTTTAAAGTTAAAACTAGAGAGGAACTCGTTCTAACGTACTTGGCGTTAGTTTAGCTACTTTATAGTTATAAAGTATTTAAGGTTACGATGGTCTATAAGGACTTTAATTAACTAGTTAGGCTCTACTAAGGAGAGTTCTAGTTAGAATTCTTTAAACGCTTATATAATTATAAGGAGTTTTTTATTATAGATCTTATAGTTATACTCTTATAGTATAAGCTTAAATGAGTAGAATACGACTAGGTGGAGGAGACCGTTATTACCCATCTAAGAAAGGACGCCTGTGTTAACGTGGTCTAAGAAGTTAGTTTTAAGATAAAGTTATTGTCCTGGTATAAAGTAAGCTAGGATAAGTGCTTTAGTAAAGGCATTTTTAAGGTCTTAGAACGCCTTCTTATATTTAGGCGTCTAGGTAAAGTATAAATGCGTTTTTCTTCCTCTTACAGAAAGGCCCTTCGTTTGCATTATTGCTGTAAGTAGTGCTACTATACTTAAGAAGTTGTATATGAATTTCTAGTAGAAGTTAGCGAAACTAAAAAAGGCTTATACGTCCTTAATACAGTTAGGGGCTTGCTATTTAGTAATTATATATACCTTCTTAGGGTCTATACGGACACCTTTAGTAATAATAATTAGTCTAAGGTATTTTACTTCTATGACTAAGAATTTATATTTCTTTAAATTAATATAAAGTCCTACGTCCCTAAGGCGCTATAGGACCTTTTAAACGTGTTTAGTATACTTAAAAGAGTTATCGCTATAAATAAGTATATTATCTAGGTACGCAGAGCAGAAGTCGTTAAGGTAGTCCCGTAAGGCGTTATTAATATAGTTTTAAAAGGTGCCTGGGCCGTTATATACGCTAAAGGGCATAACGGTATATTTAAATTGGCCAAAGCGCGATACAAATGCGGTTTTCTATTTATTACCTTCCCATATTCAGAAATAGTTAAAGGCGACGATAATGTTAAGCTTAGTATAGATTTTAGCTTAACTAAGCCGCTTAAGGGTCTTATATATAAGCAGTACTAGGTATTAGTTTTTAATCGTAATAGCGTTAAGTCCTCTATAGTTAACGCAGAATTAGATACTCCCTCCTAGCTTCTTAGTAAGAAGGATAGGGGCGGCTGCTAGTAATATGCTAGGACGAATAAATCCTTTATTAAGGTGCTCGTTAATATACTTTTTTATAACTAAAAGTTCGTCTTTTAATATTAAGTAGAGTCTCTTATAAGGTAGCATTTTTCCTTATTTAATATTAATAGCATAGTTATTAGTTTAATATAGGGGGAGTATATCTACGCCCTTTTGTAAGTATATATCGGTAAAGTTATAGTACCTCTTAGGGAGGAGCTTACGGAGTTCTTCGTTAGTAAGTCCTTTTTTAAGCTTTATAAACTTCTTAAAGTCTAAAGGTAAAAGTCCGTAGAGTTCCATAAGGGCGTTATCTTCTAGAAGGTTAACTATATCTATTCTATTACTATAGAGGACGTAGTCCTATTCTTTATTAAGCTTATATAATTATAATTAAAAGTCTATAGTAACGGTCTAGCCTTTTTTATATACTATACGGTAGAAAGCCAGGGCACTTATATAGTAGTAGTTAGTTATAGGTGGGGTAATAAGGGGTTCCTTAGGTTAATGTCTTAGGGAGTAAATAAAGGCGGCTAGGCTATACCCTAGGCAAGTCTCCCTATAGTATTTAGAGTTAAAGGTTACTTCTTTCTTCTTCTAGTTAATAGCGGGGTTGTATTATTTAAGCTAGTTTATTCTAAGGATAATAGGGTAGTTAGTAAGTAGTATAATATAGGCTTAGAGCTCTTCCTAGTGCCCATTTATATTTAGGTAGAGTTATGCTATATAGGTAATCTTCTATATAGTATAACTACCGTTAGCAAGTTATAAGGCGCGAGCTTTAGTAAGGGGTAAAGTAGGTAGATTATAAGTGCGTACAAATTAGGTATTTATAAATTTATTAATAGCTCCGTAATTAATTATAGAACGGCTTTTATATTATTTTTTAGTAGTAGTTTCTATTATAAGTAAAACCATCTATTTCCGTCTATTTATTTTACTAAATTATCTATTAAGCAAGCTAATATATAGATCCCTCCGTTATTAGGGCGTCCTAACTTGCGACTTAAAGCTAGGACTTAGCGTTTTCCGCTTCTATATCCAACTCTACCGCTATTACTGCGTTTTTGTCTTATACGGTAGTAGTATATAGCGATATATTTAGTATTTGGGGTATTAGGTTAAGTATTAGGCGGCAGCTACTAAACCTAGCTATTAGGTAGTTTAGGTTATTATAATAACAGCCTTCTTAACGGCATTTATAGTAGCGTCCTAGTTTCCGGAGTAGCTTACGCTCTCTATCTAGGAGTTTTTATAGAAAGGTTAGTATAAAGAAATTAATATTAGCTCTAGTAGTATTTAAGGTAGTTAATATTAGTGGCTTAGTGTATATAGGTTTAGTAGGCCCGGAAGGCTTCTATAGAGAGGTCTTAGGGTAAGGGTTAGTAGTAGTAATCTAATTTAGTTATTATTCGATCTTCTATAGGGCTGCTACTATATTATAAATATTGTTATAGTTATAGCTGGCGGCTGCGTAACTAAGGCGATAAGTAACTTTTTTAAGAAGGTCCTCCTAGTTTTTAGTATCGTCTTAGGTAAGAGCTCTAGTGTATTTCTAGAATTTAATATAGAATTCGTTAAATAATTTAGTAGGACTTATCTTTAGGGCACGTAGTTTAGCTCGGCTAGTAGCTAATAGGTTATAGTCGTGGTATATTAGGTTAAGATTATTAAGGACTTCTTAGTAGGACTGCTACTTCTAGGGGCTATTAGTCTCCTATTAGGTGAAGAGTCTATTAAATAGTATACCCTTTATTCGCCCGATAATATAACTAATCTTAATATCTTCTATAGGAAAAAGGTAGGCGCTCTAAGTTAGTTTTTCGCGGATTTGTATCTTTTAGTGACTATATTCTTTATAGTCTCCCTAAAAGATTAGAGGATTAGGGTAACGTATATTAGACCCTACGGTAGCAGCTTAGGTTTAGTTATTATAGCTTTTATTATTACTACTTTAGTAGGGGTTTCTATTAGGTGAAGTTGCTAGGGGTATAGAGACTTAGGTGGCGTTATATATAGTAAAGAGGTGTCTAGCATTATTATAAATATACTCATTAAGCTAGGATTATAGGTATTTAATTATGCTATCTTTTTTAGTAACGGTAGCAATAAGTGTAATTTTAGCCTTCTTTAACTGTTGGACGTCATGTTCAGACACGCGGAGGTCGTCTTTGGTCTCTTGGCGTATATTATTGGCGAGCGCCTTATAAGCTTATAGGTCTTAGATAATATCGCGATCTTAGGCAGTACGCATCTCAGCTTATATAAGCTTTAGGTGGTAGTTCTATAGAAGGCGGTAGTATTTATTAGGTTCTTATGCTACCATTTTTATAAACGTCTCGGCGTCTTGTATTTTAATTTTAATAGGTAGT
>Ga0307515_10017651_pt1 | contig 12982 bp, 6 predicted proteins | sample 17_EM_MG_FD_194513 | JGI IMG/M metagenome (GOLD analysis project Ga0307515, IMG submission 194513) | Populus trichocarpa ectomycorrhiza microbial communities from riparian zone in the Pacific Northwest, United States - 17_EM | ecosystem: Host-associated > Plants > Roots > Unclassified | place...
TTTAAATATATATATATATATATATATATATATATATATATATATATATTTGATTTAACACAATTTGCAAAAAGTATAAATATTTTTCTCCATTTTGTTTTGAAATAAAAAAAAAAACCAACCATAAAACAAATTCCATCCGTCAAGATAAACACGCACCAAATGAAATAGGGGGGTAACGTTGACGTTTGCTTGAGATAAAAATATTCCACACCTTTAAGGGCGTTTTCGTACTTCCCAACAAAGAGGCTTTTTATTGGACTCCTCACCTTTTAAGAGGCCCATTTGCATTGATTAGTCAACCAGACAAAAGCCAGGATAGCTATTTTAGATAAATTGAAATATGATATTAATTGTTTTTTAAAATATTTTTTATTTTAAAATATATTAAAATAATATTTTTTTATTTTTTAACAATTATTTTTAATATCAAAAACATTAAAAATATATTAATTTAAAATAAAAAAATTAAAAATTTTAAAAAACATTTTCCAACCGCTACAGTACGGCAACACTTCCTAGGCATTTTCCAGAAAGCAATCCAAAAAAAAATAAAAATAGAAAAATTTGAATGAGACTTACGTGGGGCTTTGTTTGGCTCATCATAGCAGCCATTTCATTCATAAATCCGCCCATTCCCTGCGCAGGAAAATTTCAAGAAATACAAGAAACCATAAGTAAAATCACTTACAGATACTTTGATTTTGTTTGGAAACATATTTGAAATAATTTTTTTAATTTATTTTTTTATATTTCTAGATTTTTTATATAATGATATCAGAAATAATATTTTTAAAAATAAATATTATTTTAATATATTTATGCATAAAAACAACCGTCGTTATTAAAAAAATAAAAAAAGCATACATTTTCGTCGTCTTCACTGTCATAAACACCAACGTCGTAAAGAAACCTCTTGTTGGTGTCAGAAAGAACTGTCATGTCATTATCCAAAATAAATAATTAATACTAATAATTACAATAAAGGATTTTCTCCTTCTTTTGGCGAGCTATTTTTATATAAATAAATGGTGCGAGAGTAAATTACCAGAATAGGCCTGTTGAATTGTCTGAAACTTCTTTTTGGCTTCGTCAACGAACCTGGAATTTTCCGAAGCTGAACATCGATCTGGATGCCATTTCTGTCCCAAACAAAAACACAGCTTTTTCTTACTTTCCTGGAAAATATTACTACACTCCTTGAAACTCCAATTCACACAAAACCAGTTCCAGAAAAGAATGAAAAAGAAAGTCTTGTTGAAGCGACTATCTCCTGAAGAAGAGAAGAAGAAATCATACCCTTTTAAGAGATAGAAAAGGAGGAGGCCCGAATAGCATTGGATTTGTTTGTTTCACACTAGAAAGATTAAAACTTTGTGACCCATTTGATTAAATTACAAGAAATGAAAAACAGAGTGGTCAAATTGTTGCGCATGGCAAATGGCAGGAACCCAGCCAGAAATTCATTTCTTTGTCCTGGCAACCCAATAACAGAGCACAAAGATTTTATAAACAGACGGATCATGAGTAGCTAGCAAGCTTGTTTTGCAATTAGGTAGAAAAGATCCATTAAAAGAGAAGAGGGTGGTAGTTAAGGTCTAACCAGTGCAAGTTTCTTATAAGCATTCCTCAGCTCTGTGGCAGTGCAATCCTTATTCAACCCCAAAACCTGATAAAAGTCATTGCTTTTCCCTTTCTCTTCTCCTCCATTTTCCATTCTTGAGAATACACGACAAAAACAAAAGAGCTCAGCAATCCCACAAACAAAACAACCTTAAAACCATGACCACCCCAAGATTCTTTCTTGTCGACAAATTGATGATACCAAACCAAACCAAACCAGAATTCTGTCTCTCAGAATCAGAAAAAGAAAAAGAAAAAGAAGAAGCCCAAAGAACCTTATGCGTATATGCCTAGGCTATAACATTAAATTAAAGACAAGTCTGAATGTGCATGAACCAAAACTCGGAACCTTAGCATTAATTTCCGCGCAGGAAAAGATTGATCGAATTGGCAAACAAAAGAAATGTAAAAGCCGCCGCCGCCGCACCACCACCACCCTCTTCTTGGTTATTCCTTACTCTGCTAAGGTTCAAAGAAGAACTCTCCAGAAACCGGTATTTATATAGCTACTTGCAACTTGGGTCTTTTTTTTTCAAGTCTTTTTAATTCCCACTTGGGTCATTTTAATATATGTGCTCAAAATTGGTGTATATTCTGAGATAAGGATGGGGTAAATTGGACGGTGCAGAGTGAATATGAGTGGTAGATTTGTGCGTGTCCAGAAGGTTCTGTATTTACTGTGATCGGTCCCTTTTCACGGAACATTTTTGACATCTGGTCCCACCATCTCGACTGCTACTTGTTAACGCAAACTTAGCAGTGTTTTTTATGTGCTTTTAGAAGAAGGTATATAATTCCATTCCGTGTTATCTAGAATATATCAATTCAAAAAATAAAATAAAATAAAATAATTTTTATTTTATTTTAAATTTTGATCCATTTCATATTTTCTAGATAAATTTCAGTCGAAATATTCCAATTTTATTTTACATGTTTCATTCCGGGCTTGAAACATGTTCCGTTCCGGGTTTGAAAAGTCATTAAATTAAATTAGTATTTTGTTTAAGTTGAATTACTTTAAGTTAAAGTTCTATTTAATCTTAACTATTTAGAAATATTTTAAATTTTAAAATTATATTTGTTTGACATTGTGTTTGTATTGCATAGTTTATAATTAATTTATTTTGAATTTGAATTATGTATTATATATATAAACAGTACAACCCCGAAACGCTCCGAAATCAAAATATTTCATTCCAATTGAAAAAACAAAACACCTACCGAAACAGAATTAACAACATTGTTTAGTATAATTTTTTTTTGATAAAGTAATACACTGAAATTTTTTTTGGGGGAATATAGTATAATTTAACAAGTAGCAATTGTTATTTTGTGATATTGAATTCGTAAATATCATCTTTAATTTTATTTGAATTTAATACTTAAAATCTTTTTATTTCTTTTTCTTCATTTCTTTTCTCCTCTCTCTTCCCGTAGTCACTCATATCTTTCCTTTCTTTGATGTCAACGACCTTTCTTTTTCTCCATCACAAAACATACTCAAAATATCATGATATCACTTATCTCTCTCTATCTAACTCGAGATTGCCACCCCTTTCTTTCTCGACACCACGAGTCAATTGATTTCCAGCCAAAACAGTCCACCAATCACCATCATCATCCACTTTCTACAATTAGACGTATATTGAACATTTTCTCTCTATTAATTTGATGTAATTTATGTTAATATGTATTAGTTTAATTTCATACAATGTTAGGGTTTTAAATTAGAGAATTTTTGAAAAAAATAGGGTTTTTTTAAATTAGGTTAATCAGATGTAATTTGAGTTGATAATTAGGTTATTTTGTAAAATAATAAATGATTTTGGGTTGTTGTTAATTATAAATTAACAATATTATTTTGTTAGAGCTAGTGTTGATTTAGGTTAAATTATGGATTACACAAAATTACATCTAAAATAAGATAATTGGCTATGAAATACATGAATTTGATTAACAATTCTGTTATGGTAGTGAAATTTGATGAATATAGATGTTCGTTGGTTAATTTGATGAATTTATATTTTAGTTGATTATGTTAGCATTATGGTTTTTTTTTAATAAATTATACACTTTGATTAACCCCAAGATATTAATAAATTAGAATTGTGTTTTGTTGAGTTGTTTGATGGAATGTCTGGTAATTTAGGAATATTATGCTTTCATGGTGATATCATCATCAACACCAACAATAATATCACTTATAATGGAGAAAGCCACGAGTTTCTAACTATTACATAAGGGCATGTCCCTTAACAAGTTTTCTAGAATGTTATGTGATCGTCTTAACTATAATTATTTGAAATATAAGTTGAAATTACTAGGAAGATGTTGCATACCAGGGTCGGTCAAGCTTGTTATGTCAGTATACCAATTTATAGTGATGGAAGTGTGAATTCAATATTTGGGTTTGCAAGGATTAATGAGATTAATATGCTAAAGCTCTACTTGAATAGTATACCTATACGAGAAAACTCTTCTAGTATGGAGTTAACCTAGTTTTAAGTAACTCTCAGAGAGCCTCACAGTCATAACGAGTAGCTGGTCCATCTAGGTTAGGTGGTAATGTAAGCAGAAAAATGTTGGTAAAGGAAATTGTTAATATGGAACCATAATTGGGCATGACATTTGCATCATATTCCTATAGAGAATCTGAACCAAGTGTCGATGAAGATGACCATCATATTGATAGAGTTGAGATTGAGGAGGAAGATGAGTTAGTTAAACCTGTTAATCAATACATGGCTTCTTTTGCTTCTAAATTAGAGGTTGTGAGTGTGAATGACCAATATAGATACAACGATTGTGCTAATAGTTGTAGGCATTCAAGCTTATCAGTTGATGAATTGGAGGTTGAAAAAAATTGAGAGACAAGTCTAAATATATTACTGCAGTAAAGCGGTGACATATAAAGAATTTATTGCAGTACAAGGTTTATTATTCAACTAAAAATTATGTTCAGTTGCAATGTGTTCATAAACTAGTTTGTAGATGGTATTTGCATGGGAGATATCACTAAAGGTCTAATTAATGGGACGTTTCAAAACTAAAAGGGTCACATACATGTCAGAACCCTGTTGTTTTATAACGCTGTCATCATATTGACTCAGATCTCATTGCTGAAGTGACGTTGACAATTGTTAAGAGGGGTTTGAGTACGAATGTTGTAATGATTCAAGATACTATGAAGAGGGATTATGAGCATAAAGCCTCATATTGGAAGGCGTGGATGGCTAAACAGAAAATATTAGAGCGATTATTTGGTACATATGAAGAGTCATTTCAAAAACTACCTAGAATGTTATTGGTCATCAAAGATTCAAATCCAGGAACAATTGTCACCTGGGATCATAAAATGGTTGATGGAAATAAGGCCATATTTAGAAGAGCATTTTGGGCATTTGGTGCTTCAAATGATGGGTTTTAATATTGTTGTTCTCTAATTAGTATTGACATCACTCATTTTTATATTAAATACAAAGAAAAGTTATTGGTTGTAGTTGTTTATGATGTAAATAACGAAGTTTATCTGTTGTTTCTTGTTATTATCAAAAAGTGATAAACAATAATTGGAGTTGGTTTTTAGATTTGCTTTATCAATATGTGATTGGCAATCATACCAGGTTATGTATAGTATTAGTTAGACATGTAATGATTAAAAATTTCATGGAACATATTTTTCCTGAGCCTAGGATATCATTAATATTATTCACGATACTTTGTGAGTAACTTCAACACTAAGTTCAAAAATATCACCTTGAGAAATATATTGCATAGGATGTGTACAAATCCTTCAAAACAAGAGTTTGGCATTTTATATGAGGATTTGGTAGAGATTGATGATGTGATCAGAGCATGGCTAAAAGTTAAACCGAAAAAAAATAAGCATTGTCATATGATTCTGGTGGTCGTCATAATGGCAATATGACCATAAATTTTTCAAAAGTTTTTAATAATGTTTTAAAAACTATTTATGGCTTGCTTGTATTGGTTATAATGCAAACAATCCTTTTTAGGTATAATAAATATTTTGTAGAGCCAGAGAAAAAGTAAAAGATTTTTTGAGTTGTAATGTATTGTAGTTTCCAAAGCTCTTGGCTGAATTACTGGTTGAAGCAGAAATTTTTAGATCACACATGATATCTCTATCTAATCTTGACGTCGAGTTATTTCAATCTGAGACACCTTCAACAGTTGGTATTACAAGAGAAGTGCGAGAAACAATTAGCATCGAATTAACTTGTACTTATGGCAAACAATAATTGTATCATCAACCATGTTCACACTTAATTGCATGATACACTTTATAAAATGTGGATTATGTGCAATTTATTGATGATTTCTACTTCAACTTGTCATGCAAAAATGCATATAATCCTCGTTTTTAACCCTTACATGATACATCGTTATGACCTGCATATACTGGTCCATATATATATGGATTTCCAATTAGATGATGAATGGATAAAGGTCAAAGAAAATCCATTCATCTATATAATAAGATGGGTGCTAGAGAGGGGTACTCATTTAATAAATGTGGTATATGAGTTAAAGAGGTCATAATAAAAAAAAAACTTGTAAAATTAGACAACATATGTTAATTATTTATATTTGTTCTAAATGATGTAAACTTCAATTATTATTTTTAATTCAACTATATAGATGTTCAATCATATTACAAAAACTAATTTTTTATTTATATAAGACCCCGAGGGAGGCATGATTCAGACTAGATGAGGTTTTATTGCCTTTATGAATGCTGACAGTTAAGACCACCTAGTTGTCAAGGCAGATCATGATGATAGATCGATTCTATATATATAGGATCGATATTGTTCTAATGATATTTGGAGCGAAGATGTCAAATCTTTATATTAGTAGCATTTTTAAATAACTAATTTAATTAAGCAATGTAAATTATTACATTTTAACTACTTTAATTGTTTAAATAACTAAATTGCTTAATTTTCAAGGCAGTGATTTTGTAACACCTCGACGACATACATTGATGGAGTTGCATGAGTGTGTCTGCCCATTTGTTATCGAGGTTGGTTTTTTTTATATTAGTCAGATACGTGACATATATCTTGATCGCGCATTGATTACAACTTTGATTGAGTAATAGAGGCGCAAGACACACACCTTTCATCCACGTGTTGGTGAGATGACACTCACACTACAAGTTGTCGCCATGTTGACTATCTTTTGATAAATGGAGCCCATGTGACAAGACATAGAGGGAAGATTGACATATATATTTTATGTAATTTTCTATTAGGACATGTGACTCTAGCTAGTGCTTATAGGGCGATTGCATCAAATTGACATGTTTGAATATAAGTTTTAAGACCCCTTCACCAATTGATTATGTATGTTCGGGCATACATATTACATATGTTTGGAGGTCTTATTTTCACGAGTATTATTAGCAATGCAGTACCATTATTCTTTCTAACATTATTTGATGATTTTTGGGTCATTTCTAATTACAGCTTGGGGTCCATGCTTGCATATCTATAACAGAAACTATGTAAAACATGTCTAAAAGAAAACAAATTATTGGGTGCCTATTAATTCATTAAGTATAATTGTTTTAATTCTATGATTGTTAGAATTAATGATATTTTAAATACTAACTTAAAATTATCAATGTTGATTAATATAGCTCTGATCATGAGAGAATATTCATAATGAATGTCTAGAGAATTAGGGTAATAATATGTGTGACATTTTCACTAAAAAGCCATTATTCATTAGTTCTAAGTAATAATAAAATAAAACTGATTCTAATCTACATGTTATTTATATAAATTGAATGCAAGAAATGTATACCAACATATAAAATAAATATATAAAAAGGATAGAAAAGTATTAATTGGAGGAACATATATGGAAAGATACAACATGTATATGTTTCCAAGACAATAGTTAACTTTTTACTCAAAACAAAAAGTATAAATGAACATGTCTCATCTATTTCAAAACAACCGAACACTATCTTAAAAAATATTTATTCTAGATGGATTTGAAAGTTCTAATTCAAATAACAATAAGAAGACTACTTCAGCATTAAATTTTGAATTTGAATATCATATTATGGCTTACTATAAAGGTTATATATTTATACATAGTAAATTTTTATTGAAAATACATTCTCAAGTTTTTCTATGATATATATGCAAGGAAAAATTCCTTTACAAGGATAATATGTTGAATTTTAGATCTATAGTTTAAACAAGAGGTTTTAGATAGTTTAAACAAGAGGTTACAATGTTTAGTTATATATATATATAACATGTATTTTATATAATCTTGGTTAATGTGCGATAAAGATCTTATAAAAAACCAAGCATACATGTTATACTTATATTGAAACTTATATTTGAATTAAAATTATATTGGGTACTTGTTGAAATACTTTGTAAATTGAAAAAATAAACTGTCACTAAATTTTACTAGAATAATTAATAAGGAATGGTATTTGTAGGGACTTAATTTTACTGGAATAATTAATAAGGAATGGTATTGTGTGTGTGTGTGTGTGTGTGTATTGGGTACTTACTTGTTGAAATACTTTGTAATAAATTTCACAATTGAAAAAATGAACTGCCAATAAATTTTACTGGAATAATTAATAAGGAATGGTATTTGTAGGGACTTAATTAAAAGAATAGAAATTTTATTTGCTTTATTGGATTGGTAAATGGAAACTACATGGACTTAATTGAAAGAAAAAAAATAATCTTCCAAGCATATTCGAGATAGCTCATGCCTATAAGGACTAAAATTAATTAATCAAGCATCCCTTATAAATATTTAACTACTACTCCTACACTCAAGCCTAGTCCCAGAGGCACGAGACTCGAGTTCATGCTTGAGTCGAGCATGTGTGTGTGAGTTAAACCCAAATTACGTTGTTTATACTCATTTATGACTTTTTAACTTTTTACTATATATACTACAAGACAATATTGAATTTTTTCCGTGTGGGATAGAGAGCTTTAGATTTCACAAAAACATACCAACCATGAGTTTTTTCAGATCAATTTCTCATATACTTATAATTTGTTTAAATTTTGTTAATGTTCCATGTTAAATAATGTTTTGTTGGAGAAAAATTACCAACAAAGTTTTAACCCTAAAAGTGAGTTAATTTAGCCTAAAATATATCCATTAACTATATTTATACAAATTTTATAAAATAACATTTCTTATCTTCCATGTTTTAAACCTATATATACATATATTTGTCACAAGAGACATCGTAATGATCTATAGGATTGATATGTGCAAACTAAGAAAAAGGACTTGCTGCCTAGTTTTATGATAGCTAAGACCCTAACTAGTCTTCCAAATGTTCTTGAGTTAAGGTTTGATTATGTTAAAGAAAATATAAAAATTATCCTAAAACATCTTACCTAAAATAAGCTGCTTCATATTTGTTTTTTTTTAAGTACCTATAATGCTTCAGCTAAGAATTTTCCTAAACTAATATATGTACACTTGCTATTAAAGGCAAAAGACTATTATGACCTAAGACAGGGTCTAATCCTCACTTTTAAGATGCAGGGGTTGAACCCGAGAGGATATTAAATTAGGCCTTGTTCTTTTTACTTCCATTATGTTCAAAATAAGTCCGAAAGCCATCACTTATATTTGATGGAGCCTTGTTGGATTGCGTTGACCCAACCTAAATCTACTCTTAGTGATAGAGAGTATTGTGTACCAAATTCTAAAAAAATCATAAATAAATATTCTCCCATACAAAATTTTAAGTAATAATCAAATGATATTTATAGATGAAAATAAAAATAATACAATACAGTTTTTTAGATCAAATATTGTTAGCTCAAAGGTGACTTTGCTGGCAAGATAATAATTTTACTGTATTAATGGAGGAGTGAATTAACAAGGTATCACTAGATGCACTTTTCAACTCATATATAAATTCATACACAACACAGAAGTGTGAGTGTGTATGAAAAAAATGTGTCAATCATATTTAATACTTTTCAATTTTCAAGGAATATGACCCGTTTAAGAATCATGTTATTTTTTGGTTGATTCTTTGAGAAAAAAAAACATAATATGCATAAATCACATAAAACAAACTAAAAAACATTTTTTTTATTATAATATGAAAATAACAAAGACTCGACATTTAACTGATATGACCAATTTAAGGATCATATTACCGGGGGCTAGTTCTTTGATAGAGAAAAAAAACTATCAATACAAACAATCACACAAAAGAAAATGATAAAAAAAACTTTTTACTTTTTTTTATAAGAAATACTCCTACATTTTTTTTAAGAATATTCGCTGAAAATCATTATTTGAACATAATTTTTTTTTAACTAAAAATACACATGCACGTAAAAAATCAACGTATCCACACATAAAATCAACATAATTCGCATATAAAATCAGAACGTCCGCACCTTTTATAACTTGTCTTCCCAACTTCATTGTGGGGGTATTGATTCCATTTTATTACTTCTCAGCATTGCATCCCCGACGACCTTGTATTCCCAGAACTGTCATGTACGATGTTGACCCCAATACTTTAAACATTCAAAATACACATAAAATAAATAATAACGTTGTGTGGTGTTTTTTTATTTTTAGTTTAACGTAGGTGTCCGGGCCAGCTTGCGCGCACCTCGACTAATCCCACGGGCCCTGAAGTTAACGACCATGTAAGCCTCCAGTGGCCATCATATGAGCAACCATAAGGTTCGAACCTAAGACCACAGAGATAGCAAATCTCTTGACCCCAAACTCTTACCACTGGGCCACCACCTAGATAATTACGTTGTGTGGTGTTTAATTCAATGGTTAGTGGTTGTTGGGTTTTAGTTAAAAGAAAAAGGGATTGTCACTAGTCCCGTAGTCCGTGATGGTGGTGGGTTGTTTGGTGATGGTAGTCGACAAAAGAAGAGGGTAGTGGCCCAGTGGGGTTGATTCAGTGGTGCCATTAGGGAGGAGAGGAGGTTGCTTGGGCGTTTTATTTTTGGTGTGTTTGTCACTATGGAAAGAGAAGGCAATAGGGTTGATTTGGTGAATGGGTGTGCGAGGAAAGGGAAATTTGAGGGGACTGATTGGTGAATGGGAGAGGGACATGTGTCTTGCTAGATTTCAGCTAGGTAAAGGGGAAAATGGGGCGACACTAAGTTTTTTTCTTTTTTCTTTTTTTTTTGTGATTTCTCTTGAGAATTTTTATGTGTTTTACATACATACATATATGTATGTATGTTAAAAAAAGGGGTTAAAAATGGGTCATTACACCATGAAAATAAAACTTAGCTGGCTGTTTAACATCCTAGATGAGTTCCTCACTCAATTTGGCAAAATGGGTTGGAGCTGGGGATAACATGCCCCATTTTTTTTTCTTAACTTCAATTTTTTTTTTTAATGTTTTCATGTAGTTTTGACCCCTTTAAGTGCTGTTTAAAATTGTGTTCTAAGTAGTGTTTAATAATTTTTTTTTTTAAAAATATTTTAATATATAAATATAAATATAAATATAAATATAAATTTTAAAAAACAAATAATCTATTATTTGATCCTTGTCAGCATTTGCAGTCTGTGCCACATCATACTCCGAGAAAGAAACAGTAGAAGAGAAGATAGATAGATAGAGAATCAGAGATGGTTCCAAGGTCGTGCTTGGAAACTATTTGTCCACGTCAGCCGTCAGTTTCCCAAAAAAAAAAAAATGCCGTGGGCCCATATTAAATTCTTTCTTTCGCGGCCCACGTTCCGCAGCCGGTGAACAAGCATCAAAATCCAACGAATCACCGCCCAAGTAGCTGCTGCCTGCAAGCTAGGATTCAACAAACAACAAAAGCATTGTACCGTCACCAGACACCAGCACTTGCTGCGTTATTTTTTTTAGTTTAAAAAATATTTTTTATTTAAAAATGTATTAAAACGATCTAAAGATATTTTTTATTCTCATTAATTTTTTTTTTCACGTAGCACCTCTTCTTAATTAGTAAAGTATTATTTACTAATTAAAGAGATAAACAAGCCCACTTGCCTCCCCCATGCTGGGGTGGTAAATTCATGGAACACGATTTTGCAACTTGCCACCAGAAGTTAAGTGCAAGAGGCAATTTGATGCTAGGTCATATTGTTTGTTATTCAAGGTTCATAGTCTTGCTTTAATAATTTTGGTTTTAATTTTTTTTTTCTAGTTCTTGAATTGCCTCCATTGGACAAAAGCACACATGTTGCAATGCATTTCCAATTAAATAAACAAAAATAAAATTTAAGAGACTGTTTAGGAATAGAGTAATATTTTAATGCTTTGAAAAGCTAAATAAAAAAACTAAAATTTGATGTCCAAATACAATATTTGTCCACAAAGAAAACTGAAAACTAGTTTTTTTTTTTAGATTGTACTAAGTTTGAATAACATATTTTAGAGATTCTTTATAATTTTTCCTTCTAGGTTTTTCATTATCTGCAAATGAAAAAAAAACATGAATAATAAAAAAAACTTACATGCAAGTATTTTTTTTAAATATGAAATATGATTTTTTTTATTTTACATTTTCTTGCTTAGTTAATGTAAAAATATAATTTTTATTATAAATATAATATAAAGATTTTCTTTTTAATTAATAATATGATTTTATGATGATTTGAATGAAATTTGGTAGGCTGATAGGTCTTCGAGTCAAGAATCCAACAAAATTGAGTTTGCATCAAATGGACTTCTGTAGCTCAAGATATTTAAGTCGGAATGACCGAATGTCAACATTGGCAGAATGCAGGATTTGACTTTGAAGGCTGCGATTTCCATGCTATTCTTTCCTTTTTTTTTCTTGCCTTATATGTATAGAAAGGTATGGTTAGCTTTCTAATGCCACCGGAATCACTTTGTTTCGACCTCTAGAGCTCAAGTTCTGCACAAAACATCGACTGGAGGTCAAATCTGCCAATTATCTTCAATTTACTTCTTTTTGAATTTTTCATCCAAAAGTGCATTCAAAACATAAAACAAAGAATATCAAGACATTTTATGTATAAAACATTGGCAAAACACTAGGTAAATGTGGGTAAAACTATCAAATAATATGGTTGCATCATAACTCTCTCTCTCTCTCTCTCTCTCTCTCAACTGACATCCCCAACCATTCTCTCTAAAAAAAAAACAAAACTCTTGTATTTTTTCCATTTAAACACCAAAAAATCAAACTCATCTTAGTCTTCAAGCATTCTTGAATGTTTTTCTCTTCAAAATCCATTGTTTCCGTCACTGCTCCAGTGCATTTACTAGTCCTATAAGAAAAATAAACATACTACATTACTATGAATTTGTGTTTTTTTTTTTAAATAAAATAATTTTTTA
>Ga0307515_10017652_pt1 | contig 12982 bp, 3 predicted proteins | sample 17_EM_MG_FD_194513 | JGI IMG/M metagenome (GOLD analysis project Ga0307515, IMG submission 194513) | Populus trichocarpa ectomycorrhiza microbial communities from riparian zone in the Pacific Northwest, United States - 17_EM | ecosystem: Host-associated > Plants > Roots > Unclassified | place...
AAGCTTAGGTATATAGCGCTAAAGGCTTAAATATAATTCCTTAAGTCCGTAGCCATTTAAGGGTTCTCCTTCTCCCTAGCTCGTTATCTAATCTAATAGTGTTAACCTTAAGGTTATACCTTAGACAAATCCATTAGGTGAAATCTTTAAGCACTTATAGTGTCTCCTTCTCTTTACTATACGTCGTTATAAAATACGGGAAGGTTCTTCTTAAGAAGGTATTATAGATAAATATAACTCGTACGAATCTAGTATACGCTTCCTTAAGGTTAGTCTAGTTAATATAGAGGTTAAGATAAGGTTTATTAATATTCTATTTTAAGAACCTTCTTAAGACCTAATACTTAATTTTAGCAAGACTGTAATATTAACATTCTGTTATCTTTAGGCCTTAAAGCTTAACTTTTAAGGCGTTAAGACCTAAATAATAAAGGCTTATAGGTCCTAGATAACCTAGACGCAAATACTATAGATATATATCTCCTTTTAAATCTAAATAAGCGTCTTTTAATAATGCTCTACGCTTCCGTTAGCGTAGTAGTTAGCTTATATTAAACGCTAATAAACTTCCTAGTCAGACGTATTTAATAGTCTGTTATTTATAACGTTCTTCTATTTAATATAGGACTAAGTTATCCTTTTAAACTAGAAGATTATTCTCTCCTTTATTGTTCTAGTAGTACCCTTATTTTTAAAGTAGATGGAATAACACTAGATTCGTATTAAAGTCCGTATAAAAGGTAACGTCCTTAAGACATAGGATTCCCTTACTCTTGTTTGGTTTTATAACTTAAATAGTAACGTTACTATAGCCTAGTATAGGCACTTCTAAGCTGCCGGCGATAACGTATTTAAGTCTTAAAGCTTTCCTAAAGTTATAGAAATAAAAGAGGTTATTAAAGATATAGAGAGTGGTTTCTAAGTTAAGAATAGTTAATAGCTTTAGTAGATGGATTTAACCTATATAATACAATTCTAGGAATATCGTATTAGCTTCTCCCTTAATCTTAACTTCCTAACTCTTGTCCTGTTGTTATTAAGCCTTATCTTCCTATTCTTTAAGTCTAATCTTCGCAACTTAGTTAGTAAGATTCTCATTCTTTTCTACCTTCTTTAGTGCCCTATTAATGCGCGCACCTCCTATTATAACTCTTATAGGTCTCTTGTCTTTAAATAAACACCAATAGTCCCGTAGGGAGTGTCCTCGTATTCTATACGCTAAGTACTTAGGCATTAGCTTCTTATAGGACGTCTCCTTATCTACTAGTATCCTAGCTCTCTTTAAGCGTCTATTATATACTAAGGCTCTTCCTCTTTATAAACTTTTAGTAGTATTAGAGTAATCCTTAATGGCTTACTCTGTAAAGTCTACATTAAAGGTACTCCCTCTTATAGTAGTATTAGCTTTCTTTAAGGGTATTCTAAGTCCTTTTTATAGCTCCTTTACTACTTTACGGTATTTAGAAGATCTTAACTTCTACGGGTTATTTAACTCGGTAGTGTACTTTATATAGTAGGCGTTGCTAAAAGGTTAAATAACTTCTGCTAAATCTTAAAGCCAGATTCTATCGGATATTTAAGGGATCTTATACTTCTCTCTTAGTACTATTACGTATTCCTATTAATCTAACCACTAATTTAATTTTAATAAGTGTTTAAACCCCTTAAGGGCTTCTATATACTAGTGTTATACCTTCTTCCTAATAAATAATAAGGTAGGTTCTATATTCTCCTTTAATTAGGATAGCTATTCTTTAACTATTAAGGAAGGGTTAAGTAGTAGCTTCTTTTAAATTAATACTATGGTTGTAATCTAGGTGCGTATCTATTACAGATGCTCTTCCTATTTTAGAAAGTACTTTATATCCTAGTTATAGTATTATTTGCTATTCTTATACGCTTTCTATTAATTTAACGAGAGCTATACATATAAGGTTACATTCTTATTAAAATCTATAACCTTTAGATAAGGCAGTTTTTTAAGTAGACCTTCTTAAGGTGCTTCTATAGCTGGGTTAATATAGGTCTAAATTTGCTAATCTACAAGGGCTCGGAGTTGCTATAGCTATTATTCCCAGTCTTCTGGCTTATTAAAGATAATCGTATTTAATAAGGTAGTTAGTAAAGTTATTTAACTAATAGGTAAAGGAGGAATTAAGATGGTATTTTATTGTTAGGATCGTCCTTATTATCAGGATCGTCCTTTAACAATTAAGGTGGAATCTCGTGGAATCTTATGAAATCTCATGGAATCTCGTCCTGTGACAATTAAGGTAGGATTTCAATTAGGGTCGTCTTATAACGATAAGGTGTCAGAGTTTAACGATAAGGTAGAATTTCTTTAAATAATTGAGTAATAGCTAAATAGCTTCTTATGTCGGCGGACCGGGCTTATAACTATTAGATAACTTATATAGAGCTATTTATTAATAAAATGGGTTAATTAATTAATAATCTTAATCGTGTCTTGATTATTGCTTGACCTAGGGCCCCTAGGCTTAAACGAAGATATTTATAATACACGTAACCCGTGCACGTGACTAGTGTACATTCTACGCTACCGAGAATACAGATTATCTGACAATTACTACTGCTAGTATTTAAGTTATTACCTAACTCTTTCCTTCTTCTTATAAAATAGCTTTATATAGTGCTTCTTAGGTGCCTCTAGGATGCCCTATTATTAAGAATTAACTTTATACTTTAGGGATACCTTTATTCTAAGCTTCGGTGATAATTCTTATAAAGGCAGTATACTATTATAATCCCTATATATAATAAACGAGTAATATTCCTATAGGTGCTTTATAATTTTTTAAAAATTTTAATTCTTTATAGGCTGTCCTTTTACTCCTCTTTATATTATTAACTCTACTATATATCTCTAGTGCCAGACTAGATACTCTTTTTTTATCCCTAGGGGGTCCTTCTAAATCCCCAAGGCCTTTTCTTATATTGCTACTGCTATTCTTAAACAGCGTCTTCTTTAAATAGTATCCCTAGTAGTTCTCCTATAGATTTTATAGGCTTCCCCTTATAGGGTTCTAGGATCCCTATTATAATAGTAAAACATTTCCGTTCTTAATGCCTATACTTAACCTTATAGTTTTAATTTATAGGGTCTTCCCTATTATTTTATCTATAGTATATCCGGAACCATTACCAAATCTTTACCTTTAGTCCTTAGGAAGGTTTTAATTACTATATCGCATCCTAGCTAAAGGTACTCCTTAGGTTCCTAACTATTATACGCCTAAAAGTATCCTTCCTAGTAAACTAAAAATTCGCGCTTCTTCTAGCGCTATCTTTAGTCTAAACTATCTTCTACATTCCATTTTAGTTCCCTATTAATTTCGCTAGGTAGTAGCGGTTCTATACTATCTCTTCTCCAATATAGCTCTAGTAAGGAAATATAAAATATAGGATATATTAAGTATAATTTTAGCAATTCTAATTTATAGGCTTAATTTTCTTTGGTTTTCCTAACTATTTTAAAGGGTCCAAGCCACCGGTAATCTAGCTTCTTCTTAATACATTTTATTTAGATATTTTTTATAAATAGTAAGACTTCGTCTCCTATCTTAAATTCTTTTAGCATATATTTTTTATTATAGTACCTTTTTTATACGGCCTAGGCGTCTAGCAAGTGCTTTTTAAGTTCTTCTCTACAAATTCTTATTTACTTAATTCTCTCGGACGCTGCTAGTGCCTCCCTTTTAAAAACAATATCCTTAACGTTCTAGGGGTTATTTACTTTTACCCCAAACAATACTTTATAAGGGGTCATTTTTGTACTACTATAGATGCTTATATTATACACGTATTGCGCTAAAGCCAACCACAATGTCTAATTATCCTATTAATAATTAATATAGTAGCAGAGGTAGTATTCTAATAACGCATTTAGACGCTCCATTAGCCCATCTATTTATAGGTAAAAGGCGGTGCTTATCCTTTACTATATTTTAAATAAGAGACAAAATAAAGACTAAAATGCGCTATTAAATATAGTACCTCCATTAGACATAATTCCCCTTAGCGTACTAAACAAGAGCCACCGTTCTAAAAACAGGTCTACTAGTTCTGCTACTATAATTGTTATTATAACAGCAAAGTACCCTAAAAACTTTGTATATCTATTAACAATTACTAAAATAGCGTTAGCAACCTCTCCCGTTCTTATTTTAGTAGGGGGTAAGCCTATTATAAAATTTATTATTAATTCTAATATAGGTTCCTACAGAATAGAAAGCACTAATAACTCGCCGTATAGGCAATATCTAGATATCTATACCCTTTAGTATATATTATATCTTAATATATAATTCTTAACCTCTTCTAACATTCCATCCCAAAAGTATTTCCTTTAAACGGCCTTAAGGGTTCTATTAGCACCATAGTAACCCCTAAAAGGGTCATTATAGAAAACCTTTAGAATTTTATCTTAAACCGCTTGGTCCTTTAGGATATATACAGCACCCTTAAAGCGCAATAAACCCTTTTAGTCTTACTACCATAGCTTTTTAGTAACTCCAGCTAAGTTAGTCTCCACTATATCTTTCTACCTCTCCCTAGAAACAAAGGCGTCCCTCTATTATACTTAAAAAAAGATCTAAAAAGGTTTTATATAAATCACTTACTTCTATTTTACCTACCGCCATTATAGATATAAGGCGTAGCACAAGATATTTTAAACCATTAGTGCCAGCAAATTCTTTTGCCATTATATAGTGTACTATACTACGAATAGGCACCTCACCTATCCCCCTTAGATCTAGACACTCGCAGCTAATACGCCATTAAGTTATAGGTGCCGCGACACCCCTAGCATATCCTGTAGAATTCTCACTAATTCTAGGGTACGCTAACTTTATAATATCTGCCTAGCCTATAACCTAGCCCGTAACTATATCCTACAGCTCTACAATTATAGCGCTTTATAGCTATATTACTAGAACCTCTACCCTACTACAAAATTCTATAGTTCTAGGGAAAGAGTTTTCTTTCTTCCTAAGCAAATTTTGCAATGTAGGGATTATTTCCCCTATACTATCCTAGATTCTTCCTATCTTGTAATCTAAACGTCTTAATAACCTATTAGCAGGATTTATCTTTCCTAGGCGGTACATAATTTTAAAATTGTACTATAATAGTGCCTCTACCTATCTAGCTTATTAACTGCTTAACACCTTTATAGTTATAAAGTATTTTAGGTTATTATAGTCTGTAAGGACTTTAATAGGGTAATTACTTTCTATATAATAATATCGCTAATACTTTATTGCTGTAACTATTGTAAATAACTCCTAGTTATGCGTTATATAACGCTATTCTATAGGGGTTATTTTCCTTAACTAAAACGCCACAGGATACTATTCTCCGTCTTTTAATTAAGATATAATTGCCCTTAGGGCAAAGCCGGATGTATCTATTTTAAGGTATACATATAGCTCCTAGTAGAAGTATATTAGGATAGGCGCCAATATAAACAAATCCTTTAACCGGTCTATAGCCTATTTAGCAGCTTCCCTAAATATAAAGGGTCCTAACTTCTTGCCATTCTTAAATCCTTTTAGTAGATTGGTAATTAGGAGTATTACTTGTAAATAGTAAATAATAAACGTTTAGTAGAAGTTCGCCGTGCCTAAGAAAACCTACACTTCTCTAAATATCGTAGGGTAGGGCCATTCCCTAATAGCGTCTACCCAACTTTTCTCTATTAACACTCCGTTAACACTAATAATAAAGCCTAGAAAATTAATACTAGTAGCATAGAATATACACTTTTTTAGGTTTATATAGAGCTTATATTCCCGCAGTCTTTCTAGTACTATTCACCCGTAGTATATATATGCTTCATAGTTATTAGAGTAAACTATAATATTATTAAGGTAGACCACATATATTATATCTAATAGGCCTAATAATACCTTATTAATATAGGCCTAAAATATCGCTAGTACGTTAGTAAGCCCAAATAGTATTACTAGGTACTTAAAGTGGCCATATTATATTTAGAACGTCGTTTTCCACTTATCACCGGCTTTAATCCAGATTTAATAGTATATATCCTTTAGATCTAATTTCGTAAATATTTTTACGCTTAACAGTCTGTTAATAAGCTCCCCTATTAAGGGTAATAGGTAGCAATTCTTTATAGTAATCTTATTTAGCGCCCGATAGTTAACATAGAGGTAAAGGGTCTTATCCTTCTTAGGTATAAATATAATTAGTGCCCCTACTAGGCTTATAGAAGGCCAAATCCATCCTTTCTAAAGATTATCCACTATATATTAACACAGTACCACTAGCTTATTTTCTAATAGGTTATACAGTAGTCTAAAAGGAGGTTATTTATCCCCTATATCTATCTCGTGCTTAACCAATATAGGGTTAAGTAAGGTTTATACAGCCTCTTTACTAAACACATCCTCTAAGTCTGTATATTCCTATAAAATTTCTAATTCCTTAACTACGTATAGCCAGACATCCGAAAATAAATATCCCGTATCCCTATTCTTAGTATTAAAAGTGGCATATATAGCATATACCCACCATTCTTTTTATATATAGTTTAGGAAAGTCTTTTAATCTTTAACTATAATACGCGGTTAAGACTTCTAATATTAATATAAGGCTAAAGGCTAATTAATATCAGGATTAACTTAGCGAAGCCATAGGTATCCCAAAACAAGGTCGTACTCCTTAATTTCTACGGCACAAAAGCGTATCTCCTACGTGTCCCATAAACTATTACGGTCCTAGCTAGCCACGGAAAAAGCCTATTCCCTATAGTATAGAATCCGGTAGCCTCTAATGCTTTAAATAGTGCGCACCTATAAGCCGCTAAGGTCTAAATCCAATTCTTTTACTAGTAATTAAGAAATAAACCCTATAGTCACGCCGCTGTCCATAAGGCAGTCTTATATTACCTATTTATTATTAACTTAAATAGAGACAGGAATAACCATATAGTAGCTTACTTCCTCCTTCTCTTACTAGCCCAGTATAAGGGAGTAAAAATCTACTAGGCTCTCTCTTTTCCCAATTAATCCGACTCTTATTTCTTCTACTAGTAGAAGCGCTTTATATAGCCCTTCTTACTATAGTTATAATAAACACGTAACCCTTAGTTCTACTTATATAAATTAGGGTTTTGCCTATTATTATTCTAGGGCTAACCAGCATTGCTCTAGGGCTTTAAAGCCTACTTATATTATTCTTCTATAGAGTGGTTAGGTTAGGATCTACCCCTATTATTAAAGCTAGGTCTAGTCCTACATTCTTTATTATTAGCGTCTCGTTCCTTTTACTTACCTAAATAGTCTCTTTTAGCATTCTTAATCCGAGTAGCTTCAGAGATAAGCTTTTCTTAAAAGGTAGGAATTTCGCCCTTCTCCTGTATAGCCTATTAAATCTTAGGTTATAACTTAGTAAGTAGCTAGTAAAGTTATATAGTATTATCCTATAGGTCTAAGTAGGGTATATTATCTTCTAATTCTTTTAAGTAGTTTATAAACTAGACTACACTCTAGCCTTCTCACTATTTAGCGTTATAGTATCGCTAGTTATAATCCATCCCTTAATTAGTAGGGTCTTAGACCTAATTAACCAACCAGGACTTAAGTTCGCTAAATTTAAGGGGTATAGTAAGTTTCTTCTTATAGCGTATCCATAAACTCTTAACAGTGCCACGCAGGAAGGTAGAAGCAATTAGTGTCTAATTATACTCATTAGAGTAACGTTTTGGATTTAGCTAAAACTTAGTTTCGCATTAATAGATAAAACAATTATAGTTCTGGAGACTATCACTATAGTACTTATTAGGTTCCTTTATACGGAATTTAGGTTTTTTTTAACGTTATAGCATAGTATAGCGTTACCCCTTTAAGTCCGCTTCATGTCTAGGGTATCTATACTTCCCCTAATTATTCTTATAATTATTCTTAGTAGTCTTAATATACTTATCTTAATTATATCTCTAACTCCTTTATTTTTTATAGGATCTTACGTAGTAACCACTCTAATAACTTCCCAGCGGTAATTATTTCTAAGGGTCTTATAAGGTTAGATAGACCAGCTATAGCTTTTTTATAGAAAGAGGGAATGCGCTCCTCTAGGGAGACTCTCTAAGCCTCTTACGGTAGGGGCGTCATTTTAGGGGGTAAGGAGGTATAGCCCGTCATCATTAATTAATAGCCGTACGTTCCTTCCGTAAAGGATTAAGAGCAATTAAAATTATAAGAGGCTAGTTTAACTAAAACGTATAATTATCTAATTAATAGTATAGAATAAGAGTTACAGGTAAGTAGAAGATAAGTTAAGGTAGAACAATCTTTATAAGTAAAGGACAATGCTTTCTAACCTCTTCTATTTAGAGACTAATCGCTAGTCCTTCTCTAGAGGAGAACTAGCTCCCTATATAATCCTTCTAAAACGCTAGCAAAACCCTTTAGCCCTTATTTATCTAACTATGTCTTTTAAGACGTAAATAGAATATAGATAAAACCTCTTTCTATCTTATCCAATATATACCTTCTAGGGAATTCCGTTACAGCAACTTAGTTAATTTAAGGTATAAGCACGGCAAGAGGGACGCATAAGCCTATACGAATGGTAGTCTATAAACGAGGATCTAAAGCTAGAGAAAGGAAAAGAGACGAAGGGTAGCGCCGCTTAACATTATATATAATCCGTTAGTTACGTAACGGTAACTATCTAGAACTATATAAAACTATCTATAACTGTTTGCAATAATTCACTAATATCTATTAGCCGCAATCCACCAGTTTCCACCAGTGCCGTAATATTACCCCCCCCCCTCTAAAAAAGCCTGCCCTTAGGCTTTATATATCCGTATTATATCTATAGGGTATTCTTATCTTTATGCTTAATAGGCAGCTTATTATCTTTACTATTCTAGCACTTTATTTACTTATTAAGGTACTTTAGGGGTCTAGGTTTATTAGGGTAACGATTATAGAATTTCTAAAGCTTATAGGGACTATCTATAAAGTTCTATATAGGGTACTAAGTAGGGTCTAGGTTGTACCCTTTCCAACTAATATAATATTTTAATATTCCCCTTATAAGCTTATAGGCTAGTATTTCTTTAATTTCCTATTTATTATTACTATTAACTTAGATTAATAGGGGAGGTTTATTCTTTTATCTAAAGTTCTATAGTCTCTTTAGGACCTTCTTTATATAAACTTTATAAGACTAAATCTTAGAGCTCTTGCTGCACCCGGCCTAAAAAGACTAAAACTAACTAAAAGAACCCTAAAAAACACCTAGAGAATCCCCCTAAGATGCATACATCGCAGGGAAGGCATATGTTAAACGACAGTAGTTTGCACTCGCGCGCGTCCACTAAAACTATGCCCAGCAATGGCCCTCTATAACAAGAACGGGCGAATACCACACTATAAAGCAAAAAGACCTCTATTAAGAAGGCATCTAATAAAATATAAAGCCTATTAGACGTATTTAGTATCCGTAGTTGTGGGGGAGCAACCGTTAGCTATAACAAACTAATACAGCTAGTAGGATGGCTCCGCCAGTCTAGTAAACCTTAGGCGCCCCTCTAGCAAACCCTTAATTAAATCCTCCAATAGCTAAGCAAAATTAAAAATAAATAAAACCCCTCCTTACCGGCAAACCGCACCTAGGCCGCCATAGCTATATATCTACAGTATAGGAAACCTACCCCCCTAAAGACAATATCTAGGTATATAATTATAATATAACCAAGCATAGAAAAAGCAGAGGGGCTTAGGGGATAATTAGAAACAGAAGTCCTTACGGAGATTCGTAAAGAGGTCTATAATACTATTATAGTCTAATACATTAGGAGCGGAGACATTAGAGTTATCTTAAGGGACTAATAGGTAAAGGAACGAGCCGTTAGGGTAGGGGACAGGCTAGGAGAACGTATTAGCATAAAAGTGCTCCGTAAAGATTACCTAGTTAAAGTCCCAGCGGTTCCCCTAAGCCTTAGGGTAAAAAAGGAACGCTAGGCGGACAATACAGTAACTATATATAAGATAGTAAAACAAACGGAACGCCTTATACTAGGACTTAAGATTACCTAAATCTAATAGCTTTAATAGGAAAATGCAAACTAAGCATATAATAAAAATAATAAAAGAATATAAGGGTCGCCAAAAACTTACTAGGGAAACGCCGGTTAAACGCATAGCTCCCTTATCGTTAGCACATATACACCAGAAATGCAAAAACTCCTTATTTAAAAAGGTATTATTATAAATGGCCTTATATACAACGCAAGGCTCTATAACTATAGACTCCGCCTAGAATAATATTATTGCTACGTATAATAGGGGCACACCTAATCTATATACGCAGTATAGGTATGCTACGGCCACTATACAGGCCCCTATAATATAAGACACTACTTAACTTAAGACTAAATAAAATACGCAAACTGCTACTAAAGCACATAAAAGGCATAGAAAAGAGAAGACTGCATTAAATACAAGAGATGGAAGGTAAGGGCTTAATAGCTACGGGAATAACTACACGCTAGGTTATATAAATAGAAATAATAGGCGATAAGCTAGGGGGGCGCAGGTGCCTTTCTAGCGTTTCCTACCTTTAATACTAGGGGGCTAGGCTAGCTATTCTAAGCCTTAACGGGCTAGAAGCGACGCCGCGCGATATTACTAGACTGTATAGGGATATAAGGGTTATAGGGGACACAAGGGAAAGGACGCCCTATAGGAAGACCCTTATAGACAGCTATAGCAAGCTTAAAACTAGGATAGTTAAGAATTAAACTTAACGCGGCAAATATAATATTTGTAGCCAACTTTTAAAGGGTATATAGCTAACTAGTAAGAACAGGGGAAGAACCGGAGATAATAACAAATTTAGATATAGAAGCGCTAGTAGGAACACAAGATATAAGAATGGAAAGCTCTATATAAAATAAGTAGTAACTAGGGTGCAGATACAAGAGATAGAAGTTTTAAATATCTTAAAGAAAGTGGAAATAAAAAAAGCGAGAAATAATAAAGAGGCGAAGGACCCTCGCCAGGGGTCCACTACCTATCCATTATATAGTATAACTATAGCAACACAAACCACCGTCTTATAAGGCCCTTACTAGATAGTCTAGACCTAGAGAAACACTATATCCTTACTATATAAGAGCCGTACTATAATACCTACATATAATTAACATACTGCCCCCGAGAATTCCAGCTCCTATATAAACTAAAAGCAGCTATACGCGTATACTTTATAATTAGTAAGACTATTAGCCTGTCCTTATAGTTATAGTAGGTAGTTAATCTAGATATTACAGTTGTAATAATCCAGACATATAGAGGACCAGTATAAATTATTAATATATATAACCTTAGGGTTAAAGGGGTCCTATAAACAAAGAATATTATATTAGTAATAAGCTTACTTAAAACTAAAGGTATAGAGTCTATCCTACTAGGAGACATAAACCTCCACCACCCGCGGTAGGGGGGTATCTACATCACTGCTAAATAATAGGCAGAGTGCCTACTAAAAGCTATAGACACCTAGGGCCTTAAGCTAGCCACCCCCCCTAGAGTAATTACATGGCAATAAGGACCTGCTAAAAGTACAATTAACCTTATATTTATAGACAAAGGCCTATACTAGAGACTTAAAAGGTATAACTCCGAAGAAGAATGGGCACTTACCTTAAACTATATCCCTATCTAAATATAGCTAGATTTAGATATTAAGGCGTAACTAAATAGCAAAAGATATGTAATAAGGATGCTTAAGGCAGACAGTTTCCTTAATATAGTTAAATAACAACTTTAAGACCTGAAAGAAATCTACCTAATACTAAATAAGCGAGGCTTATTAGCCACCCCTAAGGAAATTAACTAAAGACTAGAAAGGATCTAGGTAGCAATTAAAAATAGGCTAAAAGAGTACTGCCCGGTCTTAAGACCGGGCCCCTACGTGCGATATATATGGTCCGTACAATACACGGTTTTTATAGCTAGCCAACAACGAGTAAAAAGGAAATACTTAAGCAGCTACAACCCTAAAGATAAGAGATAATATAAAGATATAAGAAACTAGTTAAAGAATACCCTAAAAAAAGAAGCAAGGAATAACTGGAGACAATTTATAAATAAGTATACTTCTAACCTAAGCCTCCCCTATAATAAGGGCCTATAGGCTATAGTAAAATAGGTAAAGAAAAAGGCAGGGCGACTAGTAAAAGACCTATACCTACTACCCCTACAAAGAGTAGGGGAATTATAGGCCACTAATAATAATAATAAAAAGGTAAAGATCCTTATAAAAAGGTTCTTCCCCTAACTAGCTCTAGTAGACCTTAGTAATATTACGGGTAAAGCACCAGTAACTCGCCTATAGGTTAACAGCGATATAATAATAGAGGAAATGGCCAGAACTATTAGCCGCCTTTTAAATAACATAGTACTAGGTCTAGATAGGATTTTAAATAAGGCCTTAAAGACCTATGGACCACTTATAGCACCCTAGCTTACAAATATAGCTAGAGTATACTTTACTATAGGCTACTACCTACATCGGGAAAATATTCGCAGGATGAGATTCAAGTAGACTTTGGTTTTCGCGTTTCGCGTAATTGACATGCAATTTGACCAACTCGACACGCAATTAACCAACTCGACACGCAATTAACCAACTTGACACGCAATTGACCAACTTGACACGCAATTGGACTAACTTGACATGTAATTAACTAACTTGACACGCAATTAGACTAACTTAATATGCAATTAACCAACTTGACACGCAATTCGACCAACTTGATATGTAATTGACCAACTTGACACGCAATTCAACCAACATAACACGCAATTAATACGCAATTAACTAACTTGACATATTTAAAAGTTAAATAATACGCAGTTAACCTATTTAACAACTTTAAAAGCTAACTATATATTCCTTGACATACAATTAAGGTAAAGTT
>Ga0307515_10017653_pt1 | contig 12982 bp, 1 predicted proteins | sample 17_EM_MG_FD_194513 | JGI IMG/M metagenome (GOLD analysis project Ga0307515, IMG submission 194513) | Populus trichocarpa ectomycorrhiza microbial communities from riparian zone in the Pacific Northwest, United States - 17_EM | ecosystem: Host-associated > Plants > Roots > Unclassified | place...
AGTAGGGGGCAGTAAATGGCAGTAATAGGCAGTAGAGGGCAGTAGCAGGGCAGCAGTAAGGCAGACTGAGTTTAGAAGGACAAAAGCCCGCCACAGGCGCGAGAATTCCGTTAAATTTCCAAGGAACCAAATTACTAGCTATAAGTCAGTAATTTGGAAATTTTCCTTGGAAAATTTAACGGAATTCTCGTTATATAACTATACTACGGTAACTAAGATGCCTTTATATATAATTGCACTATAGTAACTAAGACGCCTTAATATACGACTATACTGTAGTAACTAAGACGTTTTAATATAGAACTGCACTGTAGTAACTAAGACGCCTTAATATATAACTGCACTATAGTGACCGAAACACCTTAATATAGGACTACACTGCATTGACCAAGACGCCTTAATGTAGGACTATATTATAGTAACTAAGACGTCTTAATATAGAACTGTACTATAGTAACTAAGACGCCTTAATGTAGGAATAGAGCCCGTTTAGGTGTTATAAATTTAGAGTAATATTACGTAACTGTCTAGAAGTACCGATCTAATACAAATTATATACCTTTTCGCCTAAAATCGCGTGCGAAAGTACTTGGGGGCGGTCGCTGCGCGACCTTATGCGGGGTTCGCGCGCGTTATTAGCAGGGGTAGCCCTAACCTCGTATTAACCCAGGTCGTAACCGCGCCAAATTAGCCCCCCTAATATGTGATAAATATATATAGGCTATAAATAGGGGTAGCTAAAGACAATAGGCTAGCTTACTAATTTATTCCTTAACTTAGAAGGGACCTAGGTATCTTATATTAAGCTTTTTAATAGTTAATAGGTTTTAATATTTATTAAACGTAATAGAACCTTATCGTCTACTCTAAAATACTTATTTTAGTATTTATGGCTATACTAAAGTCTCTACTACTCTTAGGCATCCTATAGGCTCTACTTTGTATACTTTTATTACTCCCCCTATTCTTAGAGGTATCCTTATACTCTTTAGTAGATATTCTTAAACTTTCTAATAGAATCCTATAACTAATTATATGGCTTTAGCCAGTAATTATTAGGTATACTATTAAACCTAAATAGTTAGACGCTATAGGTAATCCAGATTAGCGTATATTTATATATTATATATTACTTTAAATTATAAGCGTACTTTATATAACGGAACCTTATAGCAAGTACTATAATAGGCTTATTATTAGGCTAGGCGTGTAGGTAATACAAATTAAAGTTAATAATATAATAATAACTAGTGGAGTGGTTGCCTAATAGATTAACTCTAATTATATTCTAAGAATTACTATAAGGAAGGAACTATCTAGGTAGGGACTAAGGGTCCTTAAATATATAACTATACTCCTATAAAATCCTTCTTATATATAATATACGTGTGCTCTATTTACTCTATTATAGATTATATAGATTTTATAGATTATATAGATTATATTATATAACCTTAGTTACTATTCTTTATTATATAGTTTTATCGGCTTTATTCTAGACCGTGCTTATATTAACTAACTAGCTTCTTCTAACTCTTCTCCTAGTAGTTATAATATTATACTTAAGGCGTCCATAACACTATTTCCCTTCTTTTTATCTTTATTCTTAAAGATTCCTAATATCTCTAAGTCGTTTACTAGAGGTGTAATGTCCGTTTAATTAATTTAGTTAATATTATTGCTTATTATACCTAAAGTAATTTCTTCTTCTTTAACTGCTTGTTGTATTTACACTATTACTATAATATTATCTCTTAGTGAGATTATACCGTCTCTATATTCTTATTATTTAAAAGAGGGGTTAGTTTATATTATGTTAGCGAACCTATCTTTACAACAACCGTCCTTTTACTTAGAGTGCACTAAAGCGAATATTTGTTTATCTTATAATATTTGCTTTATCTCTAATACTAAATATACACGACCTATTATTCTTAATAGTTGTCTAGTTCCCTAATTAATTTGTTTTAGGGTTTTATGTTTAATCTACTACTATATAGCTAGATAATAAACTATCTATTACTTTGGCGGAGTTATGCCGTTCCTATAATGCAGAATAGGAGGCTGCTAATGCTTAGTAACGGGCTCTTAAGTCTTATCTTATGGCGTCCGCTTAGTTAATCCGTCTTAAAAAGGTTTATAAAAAGGTCCGTTTTAAGAAGTAGAAGCTTATAAAATAGGGTCTATAGGAACTTAGTAATAAAAGAACGGATTTTTTTTAGCCGAAAAGGAAATAGATTTAAGTAGTTTGGCAACTGCTTTTCTTGGGTCCCCCTTAGGTAACTTATTTTTTAGCGATCCTTTTTTATTAATGCTGCCTAACCTAATCTCTTCTAATACTTTTATACCTTTTCTATAGCGTTTTTTAGGTTCTTTAGTAGTTTCTAGGTAGTCTTATTATAGCCTATCCACTTTACTTTATACTATATTTTGTTGTTAATGTCCTTATAGCTAATAATCTTTAAAACTTGCTATTTATCTTCCTTTTGTCCTTTATATATATCTGCCTTATAAACTAGTAGCTTAATATTCCTATATACTGGCTCTAGTATTATAATATACTATATAGGGTAGATCTTTATTTTAGCTAGTAGGTTTAACTTAAATATAACTAGTAAAATCCTTTACTTAATTTTAAAAGGTCCTAGTCTAATGTAGTCTAACTTCTTGCTTAGTTATTAACTTTTAAAAATTTTATGTAGTAGCTATACTTTATCTCCCTCCTTAAGATCTAGTCCCTTAAATCTCTTAGCGTTATAGTATTTTTTTTATTCTCTTTTATACCTTTTTTATTAATTCTATAAGGTTTATATAAAGATTTATTAGTATCTTTATTCTTTCTTTAGCTGTGCTACTTATTTTCTTTACTTATTGTGGTAATAACGATATTCTTAGCTTATATCCGTAATTTGCCTTAAATAGTAATATACCTATCCCTTCTTATAGCGTTGTATTATATATAAACTATATAATTAGTAATAATAATACCTAATTGTTCTGTGTGTAATTAATATAATATTTTAGATACTATTTTAGTATCTAATTTAGTCTTTCTATTTAACCGTTTGTCTGCGGATAATATATAGTAAAAGTTACTACTTTAACTCCTTGTTCCGCTAAGAATACCTCCTAGAATACTACTATAAATCTTAGATCTTTATCTAATATAATCTTACTTAATGCTCTATATCTTATAAATACTTCCTTAATATAGATTTTAGCGATATTTTTTACTAATATTTCTTCTATATATGCTATAAAGTATCCCTACTTTATAAGCTTATCTACTATTACTAAGATTATATTATAATCTTATCCGGTAATAGGGTCTCTTAACTTTAGTAACTTAATAATAAAATCCTATAATATAACCTCTTATAGTCTCCCTAGTATTTTAATAGGTTATAGCCCTCTATATAGCTTATACCTTATTAGTTTATTTCTCTAGTAATCTAGGTATTTTTTTATAACTTTTCGCGCTAAGCCTTAGATTCTATTAATAATATACTCCTCTTAGAGTCTTAACACTAAGCCTATAGCTCTATTATATCCTTAAGTTAATCCCTTATAGAAATCTTCTATAAAGTACTCTGCTATACTTTTTAGGATATATTTCGCTTTTTAATTTTTATATATATCTATCTATAGATCTTCTAGCTATACTTTTAGAATTCTTTATACTTAAAAGCTTTTTAGTAACTTATAAACTCTATTTAGTTTTTCTTAAGTTATTATAATTTTTAGGTAATTATACCTAATTAATCTATTTATATCTTTTTACAGTAAAGCCCCTAATGGCTTTTTGTTATTTTATAGTTTAGCTTTTTAACTTAGAGCGTCTGCTTATGTGTTATCTATACCCTTAGTATATTAAATTTTAAAATAATATTCTATAAGTATTTCTGCTTATCTAACCTATCTTTAGTTAAGTTCCTTTATTATTAAGAATCCTATTAGGTTCTTATAATCCGTTTTAACTATAAATAGTTTTTCTATGCCTTATAAGAATGCTCTTTATTTTTTTAATACTATAACTATACCTAATAACTCTTTATTATAAATGTTATAGTTTAACTCTAGTAGTATTATCTTCTAACTATAGTATGGTACTAGGTACTATTTATCTTAATATTTTTATATAAAGTATACCCCTAGTATATAGTTTAATGTATCCGTCTTTATAACCGTCTCTAGTTCTAGTTAATAGATCTTAAAAACTAGCTCCTAGGTAAATAATTCTTTAACTTTCTTAAATAACTCTCTTTATTTCTTTCCCTATGCCTATAATTCTTCTTTCTTTATTAGTTATATAAATGGTCTAATATCTTTTAACTATTACGCTATAAACCTTCTATAGTAATTGTAAAACCCTAGAAACAATCTTAACTACGTAACGTTCTTTAGTTCTTACTAATTTACTATAGCTTTAATCTTTTTTAGATCTATACTAAATTGGCCTAGTTTAATAATAAATCTAACAAAATTGGTCTTCCTAGTGAAGAACTTGCATTTCTTAATTACTACTAGTATCTATTCTTCTTATAGTCTCTTTAAAACCTATTTAACGTGTTCCCTATATTCTCCCTTAGTTATTAAGTAGATAATAATATTATTAAGATATACTATAACAAATTTATCTAAGTGTTCTCCTAATATATTGTTAATACGCTTCTAGAATATTACTAGTATATTTATAAGCCTAAATTATATAACTAATAGTTTATATAGTCCTTCTTTTAACCTAAAGGCTGCTTTTTATTTGTTACCTTCCTTAATCCTAATCTAATAGTACGCCTATCTCAGATCTATCTTTATAAAGATTTATGCATTACCTATCCTATTTTAAATTTTGCTAATTATAGGTAAAGGATATCTATCCTTTCTAGTAATGCTATTTAATTGTCTGTAATTAATATATAGCTTTAGTTTGCTATTCTTCTTTAGTATAAACAGTACTGGATAACCCGCTAATAACTGCGATGGTCTAATATATCCCTTTTATAGGTTTTTTTAAATAAACTTTTTTTAGTGCTCTACCTTCCTCTTTAGTAAGCTTATAGATTAAAAAGAATTTTAAACTTATTCCTAGTTCTAATTCTATCTTATAGTTCTATGCTATATACTCTAACAGCTTTTTACTTTCTAGTGACTATAGTTTCTTACCATACTTATGGTATCTCTTTAGTACGTAACTTAGTCCCTTTTCTGTTTCTTTATAGGTTGCTCCTATTTAGTACTATACTAACTTAGCTTATTATTATATCTTATACTGTTAAATATCCTTAATATCGACTTATCCTATAATCTAATTAATCCCCAGATCATATTCCTATAACTAAGGTATTCCTAGTACTGCCTTATTATTCCCTAATGGTAATATATTAAAAGACATCTTAATTTATCTCCCTTTAATAGTTAGCTAAATAGGTCCTGTTTTAAGATTAATAATACCTCCTTTATAGGCTATCGGATCTCCTAAAATCGTTACTAATAGGTAAGAATGCTCCTTTTTTCTATGCGGTAATTCTATTCTTTTAACTGCTGCTAGTAAGATATAGTTCCTTATTGCTTTACTATCTATTAGTGCTTTAAACTATTAATTTTGCCACTTAACTTATAGGTTTAGGTATTATCTTTAAATTCCTTTAAGGGTTTAAGGCTTTACTACTAGTTCCCTCTAGTTCTATAGGCCTCTACTTTTCCTAATTACTAGCTATTTAATCCTGTTTATACTTGGTCCACTTTTAGCTAATACTTAGTTTGCTTTTTATTTTTAATATGCTATAGACACGTGTTTTCTAGGCATTCCTACTATTATTATCTATTTAGGTATTCTTCCGTAAAGAATCTTCCTAGCTAAAGTATTAAGTCCCCTTAGTTTTGCACATTTACTAGGTGCTAACTATATATATACTTAGCGTTTCTATACTTCGCTTTATCCAGTGCCTAATATATTCTTACTAAGTACTTTTAGTTCTTATCTTTTAGTGCTCTATATATATTATATGCATTATCTATATATATAATCTATACCAATGTATAATATACTTAGTGTCTTAGGTTAACTCTTGGCTTATTTTTATTCTTAAGTTTAAACCTTTTTTATATTGATTTAAGCGTTATAACTTTATTTATAGGTACTAAGATTTGCCTCTTGCTTCTCTAGTCCTCTAATTACTTCTTTAGATCTTTTAACGTTATAATTAAGGCTTCTCTAATGTGACTTATAGCCTTCTCTATAATTAGGTGGTCTTAAATAACTTTTTCGTTTAACTATATATAGAAATCTTCCCACTCGTTATTATGTCGTTGCCTATACCACTTTTAATATAGCCCTTTAAGCGTATACGGCTTATCCGTAAGGAAGTATCTTCTTATTACTACGTTATAACAGCTCTTTATATATCGTTCTTTAAACCTAGTTAAAATCCCTAGATCCTCTTCTTATTTTAGTTTAGTAAGCTACTTAGCTTTTAGTGTGCCTGTCCTAGGCCTATTAGTAATTCTTTATATAGGTGCTCTGTCCCTTATATAGCCTAGTATACTAAATCTCTTATCTATTTTCTAATCTTACTATAAGGTAATTCTTGCTCTAAATTCCTCTATAGTTTCTTTCTTTTTGCGTCTTATAAGTGGATCTTTAAAGTCTTTCTACTTTTTGATCTTATTGATGATCCTTATTTATGTCTTAAAGTCTTAGTTCTATAGGATTCTTAATTTTAAGCTTGCTTCTATTTTAAGCTTTACTCCTACCTTAGTCTAACTAGGCTTAGGTATTCTTATCTCGTCTTAAAAGTCTTAAATCTTACTTATCTCGTCTTAAGAATCTTATACCTATAGGAAACTCTGTTCTAAGCTTATTTGTATATCTTTAAACTAAGCTACTACCCTACTCTATCGGTTTCTATCTATTATAGGTTTTTAGGTATACCTTATCTTATCTTAAGAATCTTAGTTGTCTCTTATCTTATCTTAAAAATCTTAAGCCTTTGGCTTTTTGCCTTTATTAAGTGATAAATTAGCACTAGCAGTTGTCTATTTACTTAATCTCTTTAAGATACTCTTCCTTTTGTCTTATAAAGCGATGGATGCTATATCTAACGGTGTTATAATACCCGTTACTAAACCTTACTCTATAGCGGTCCTAGTCTTTACTTTTAATATAACTTTTTTAAGGTTTATACGCTCCTAGTAAGCTACCTTTATTGCCTTATTATCTGTAAATATTTCGCTTATATTAAACTCGTTGTCCTTAATATCCGATCTGCGTAATAGTTTATTAGTTCCCCTACATTCTAAGGATTTTGGCTCCTATGGCCAATAGCTTGCGCTATACTTAGTATCTTTATAAATTTAGTATGCGTTGTTGTAATAAAACATAAAACTTTTAATTAAATATTCCTTTATTCCTTGTAGTACACTATTATCTCTCTATATATATATCTCTTCTATTAGTCTAGTTCCCTTTATTATATAGTAACTCTAACTATCTTTATAATCCCTTATAAAGTAACCTTATTTTCTATAGTTTATATAAGCTCCGTCTTTAAACTATTAACTTTACTATAGAGTCCGCCTAAACATCTTCTACTACTAAGATCCCTAGTTTAGCCTCTGCTTCTTAGTCCTATAATTACTAGATCCTTAACCTCTAGGTTTTTATAGTTTCTTACTTTATCTCTTATAGGCTTCTTTAGTACTACTTAGGTCTATTAGCTCTACGCCATACTATAGTTTCTAATTTAGCTTTAGTTATTACGTGCTTTACGCCTTATATAACTATAAAACTCTATCCTAGCCTCTTTTAGCCTATTCCCTTTAGTAAATCTAATTATTAATCTTAATTGCTTAATTTATTAACTCCCTTAGGGTGTCCGCATCTTCTATTAGGATAATTATATCCTAGACTTTAGCCTTAAGTCCTTGCTTATACTATACTATAAGCGCCTTATTATTCTACTTAACTTATATAGCTAGCGTCTAAAACTGCGTTATATACTTAATTACTAAGGTTTATTACATAATATTTTAGAGTTTTCTTTTCGCTATAGTTACTGCCTTTAGGTCTCCAAATATTTATATAAGTCGCTCTATAAACCCTTCCTAGCTTAAAAACATAAACTATACCTCTTAGTTAGTAGTCGTTATTCCATTTACTTATATTTCCGTAAGGTAAAATTTAAACTATTTAAGTGCTCTTCCTAATAAGAATAGTCCCGTATATAATATTCGATCTATAAGTATTAGCAGCTTCGCCCCTTCTTATATAACCTTAAAGTATATCTGCATAAGAAATCCTTTAAGCTTTAATCTTTCTCCTAAGTACCTCTTAATTAATAGTAACTTAATCTTTACTGCTCCTATTTTATTAATCCTTTCTTCCAGCGCCGCATTGTTTATTATCAATTAGTTAACTATCTCTTATAGTTATTTAACCGTTATAGGTTGCTATAAGTTAGTGTTTACTATACTAGTGTTACCTCCTAACCTTAAAGTAGTTGCCGCCGTTAATAGCGTTATAGTAGCTGCTTTTGGTAGCATGTTATTTAACTTTTTATATTTAATACTATAACTAGGTAGTAATTATATAACGGAACCTTATAGTAAGTACTACGATAGGCTTATTATTGGGCTAGGTGTATAGGTAATGTAAATTAAAGTTAATAATATAATAATAACTAGTGAAGTAGTTACCCAATAGATTAACTCTAATTGTATTCTAAGAATTACTATAAGTAAGGAACTATCTAGGTAGGGATTAAGGGTCCTTAAATACATAACTATACTCCTATAAAATCCTTCTTATATATAATATACGTGTGCTTTATCTGCTTTATTACGGATTATATAGATCCTATAAATTATATAGATTATATTATATAACCTTAGTTACTATTCTTCGTTATATAGTTTTATCGGCTCTATTCTAGACCGTGCTTATATTAACCAACTAGCTTCTTCTAACTCTTCTCCTAGTAGTCGTAATATCGTACTTAAGGCGTCCGTAACACTCCGCGTATAAAAGTAGCTTATACTAATTATCTTACTAGTAGTTTAAATATATTTATAGGTAAGACTTTAGTTCCTAGTTCTAGCGTTTTATTTACCTGTCCGTTTATAAATAAAAAGCTATATTATAATAGTAGTCTATTTTTAAATAAAAGTATAGATCCGACTAGTACTAGCTTATAAAGACGCTACCCCTATTAGTAATAATAGAGTACGGCTAATCTACTTTAAGAAAGCATTTCTCCTTATAACGGGAATAGCCCAGTTATAGTAGGAATGTCTTAGTGAAACACTTAACAGATAAATTCCGATGCTTTAACCAAATTCTACTAGATTAATTAAATTTTACTAAAGTTTGTTAAAGACTGCGTGCGTATATATATACGCATTAACTACTAAGCCCCTAACTATTTAATTATATAATTCTCTTATTATTCCTTTCTCTTCTTTATATAATATCTTAGCCCGCGAAGCCCTACTGCACGCGTCCACGTCGCCGCGGGTGGAAACATCATCAGGAAAACCTTCCTTACGATGGCCAAGTGCAGAGGCGATGGTAGAGAGCCGTCGCAGCGCGTGCAGCGCGCTGTCGTCGCGGTTCTGTGGTGTTGAGCTCGCGACGCGTACAAAGCATCGTACAAAGCATCGCCCCCAACACCACCAGGAGCCTCACTGCCTCCGCTTAAGGCTCCCGCTCTACTATCTAGGGAGGCAATTAATTAAGGGAAACTAGGATACGAAAACCACCTAACGTACGACTACCTAGCTCGTAGCTAGGGCCGAAACTGGCCTTATCAAGCTAGCGGATGCGGACGCGTCCTAGGCGTACGACAGGACACCCTTAGGCTTGCACTAGCTCTAAGACCAAGAGGATACGGCAAGGGCGTAGGGATCCTCTTTTTATAAGAACTTATTAAGGTTAACGCGTCGCAAATACTTTATATAAAACTTATTAAGGCCCCAAGGCCACCGCGAAGAACTTGTTAAGGCCCTACCTAGAGAACTTATTAAGGCCCCTCTAAGGGCCTATCTGGTATCCGGTACACCCAGGTGACTCAGAAGAGGGTCTTAATAGGCGTAGTACGCGCGACCTAGTCGACAGCAACAGTAACGTAATAGCGACGCGACGGCGACCAGACGGCTTAATAAGGTAGAAACACGGGCAAAGCTCTAGGCAGCAGAAACACAGGCCAGCTTTAACGGCCCTATGGCGTTAAAAGGTGACTTATAGGAGGGTCTTAATAGGCGTGGTGTATGTAACCTAATGCATATATATAAGGCGACTCACAGGAGGGTCTTAATAGGCGTAGTGCACGTAACCTAACGTATATATATAGGGGAGGCTATAGGGGAAACACAGGCCAATTGGACGAGGACTCGACAGTTAGAGACATAGACTAGCTTATAAAAAGAGGGGACATAAGCTTAGTTAGTAGGAGAGGGCAGAGTAGGTCGCCTAGTACGGGACCTAGCATCTACAGGCCCCTCCTACAAGACACGGTCGGCCTATTATAAAGAGACTCCTATAGGCATTACGAAACGGGAACTGGCAGTGTATAGGGTGTTGCGCCCCTATATTACTACTAGCCTCCTATAGGGCAAAGTGCATAGTTAGCTACTGCTAGCTCTAGGGACCTTACCCCTTAACTAGGCTCTAACCCCTAGTGCACCTAGTAAGTAGGCAGAATTATATCCTAGCCAGAGAAACTACTACGTGGCTTAAGAGAACGGATGCGCGTGTTAGTATACTAATAGACGGGACTGCTCGCTAGGGCGGTACGCTAGTAAGGTACGCTTAAGGAGCAAACAGGAGTTACTTAGGCAGGGGAGGCTTTTTTAGTCTGGGCCTTAACTATAGAAGGTACCCAAGGCTTCTACATTACAGGATATAGCTACGACGCCCTTATAGGATTACGCTAGTAGGCATATAAAACGGGAGTTGCGACCCCTAGAAACGGTAGCTTATACCTATACTAGCGGAAATAATAAAGAAAGGCGTAAAACTAGAGGCTATGGAAGGCTCCCAAGCCGTACGTAAGCGTACTAACTCTAGAAGGAGATTCTTATACAGACCGCGGGGGGGCGGACTGGTGCTTGGGCTAATCCTATTATAAGATATCCAAAAGAACTGGTAAAACCCCCTATTAAGGTGGTGGCAGCTAACTGCTAGTGGAAAGCCCCTAGGCCTTTAGGCCTAGGTTTTAGGATAAATACTAAAAAACTAGGGTAGAGGCCTAGATAAGCAGGCACGTTAAACTCTACTATATAACTACCTGCCCTTACGCACTAACTAAGAAGTAATGCTCTCAGTAGCTGGCACAGAGAACTATAATACACTACTCTCGACATAAAAAGGCCTTAAGGCGGTTACCCAGTAGCTTATTAGCCAAAATATACTAAACCAGTTCTAGGTTGCAAAGGAAATAGTAATAGAGGGTAGGGGGGGCGAGCAATGGGCGCCCCCTAATGACTCTATAGTAGTAGAGTAAAGTTTGCGATACTAGCGCGTCCGTAGGCTTGTTACGGCAGCAGTGGTTCCTAAGGAGGTTAAAAAGTAAGGTAGTAGAGCACCACAGGTGACTTGTAGGCGCCTCGTAGGCGCCTTATAGGCGAGTCCCAAAAGGCAGGGAGATGGATTATGGGGTTTTCTTAAATAGAGTTTTCTCCCTATATGTATATAAGGAGTAGTCCGCGTGGGCCCAATAGGGATCCGAATCGGACGTTAAGTAATAAATAATAATATATATTACTAAGTATAAATAGAAGACTTTATAATTAAGATAGAGCCAATCTTCTAACTACTATAAGTAAATATAACGGCGCTATCGCACATTACCTACCAAATTCTGCCATATTCTGCCGACCTATAATTGGCCCGCCCAAAGCTAGCGCCTTAGCGGCTTACCTTATATATTTATTTACATCGGTCCTAGCGACCCCTTTTCCTTTTTCTTTAGCTTAGTATCTTTATAATACAGCATTCTATAAGCTTTAGTTTAGAGGCATTTATATAAGCTATAACATTATACTAAGCTTACCCTACCTTGCCTAGGAAGGCCTTAATAATATCCCACCCTAAAGAAACTTTGTCTGCAATAACGCATTAATACGCTATACTTAGACACTAAAACAACTCTATATTGCCTAGGAAGGCCTAAATAATATCTTACCTTATAAGCTAAATAGGACTAGACCTATACCCCTAGAATTAAAACTAAAGTGTATAATACTAATAAATCTTAAAAAGCTAACAATGGTACCTAAAGTAAGCTTATTTAAGAGAGCTGCCTCTACTTAAGAGGAACCTAAGATCCAATTAGGATTAGAAATTAAAGACAATAATAACGTTATAGACGTACGCGAGTAGATTTATGCCCTTATAGCTAGCTAAATAGCTAATTATTTTAAAGCAAGAAATATATAAGAGACCCTATAAAAGATCCTAGAAAGCCTCGCAGCCCTATAAAATAGCCTAGCTTCCCCTTCTTAAAGCCCTAGCTAACCTATTTACTCTACTAAATATAATATACTAGGGAGTACGGATATAATAATAAAGTAATTAAAGTCCGCTAAGCTCCCTAACCCCCTACTACTATCTAATAGAATAGACCCTACCTTTAAAAATTGGAGGATTTAAGTATAAGAAAAGCTTTATATTAACTATAATTATTTCCTTTCTAAAGAAGCTAAAATACTCTACCTTTTTAGTTAAACCACTAGGGACGCCTAACGGCACCTTTAAGCTAAGTTTAAGGACGACTTCCCTATCTAATTTATATCTATTAATAAGATAATACAGTACCTAGCGGCTATTTATATTAACCTAAATAAGGTATAAGATGCCCGTTATAACTATAATCGCCTAATAATAAAACCAAACTAACCCTTTACTAAATTCTAGACTTAATTCCTATACCTTATAGGAGAAGGCTAGGTTCCCCTTAAGAACTACTAATTAGACCTATATAATAAG
>Ga0307515_10017654_pt1 | contig 12982 bp, 1 predicted proteins | sample 17_EM_MG_FD_194513 | JGI IMG/M metagenome (GOLD analysis project Ga0307515, IMG submission 194513) | Populus trichocarpa ectomycorrhiza microbial communities from riparian zone in the Pacific Northwest, United States - 17_EM | ecosystem: Host-associated > Plants > Roots > Unclassified | place...
AAGACGCTAAGTATAGCGCAAGCTATTAGCTATAGGAGCTAAAATTATTAGAGTTTAGAGGAACTGTCGGGAATGAGGCAATTTGCCGTCACGTACGGCAAATTGCCGTCACGTGATGGCAAGTTGCCATCACGTGTCGCCGCGGCACTAGCGTGGCGAGGAGCCTTAAGCTCCTCGCCCTTCCTCATTCCAATTAAAAAGAAGCTTTATTAACCAACATTACTATAACCCTACTTAAGTAGTCGTTATTGGTAAGTCACCCTATATAACTAACACTAATTAGTGGTTAAATATATAGTTAACCACAGAGCAGCTAGGTTTTTGAATAGAAGAGATAGTCTTATATAGGGGTGCTATATACGCTTATATAGAATAGATCCCAGCGATACTGTGCTACCTTAAACTTACGGAAAACTAGTAATAGAAGTGTTACTAAGTACTAGGAAATACTAAGTTACGTCTATTACGCAAAACAACCGCGTTTACAAAGATTTGGTTGAGTACTTTAGGTTAAAAGTGTTACTAAACCTAAGGTCCTAAGTTAACGTCCAAAACGCGTTAAACAATATCTTAAATTGCCTACCTCTTAACAGCAAACCTACGAGATCCTATAAAACCGAAAATCCTACCTACCTTTAACGTACGACACCCCGTTAATTTTATACCTACTATAGCGTTAACCTACCTAAAGAAGTATAAGGAAGATATTAACCTAAAGATATAAAATAAAGCTATAATTAACCTTATAAACGCTAATAAACAAGACTTAAATAGATTTTTATTATACCGTATAGCATATTACAAGGATAGTAAATATAATAATACCGCGCTATAGGAATATATAAAGGAGGACTTTGTTAGATAGATAAAGAAAATATAGGCCCCTATAAATAAGGATATTATACGGGACTTTCGTAACTTCCTTTAAGAGAATGGAGTATTTATCCCTAAGGACGGGGGTACTATTAGAGACAACATTTAGGAGTAGGTTATTAACGTAAAAAAAGAATACAAATGGACTCTATAAGAGATTAAGCACTAACTACATACTATAAGGAAGCTTAACTTATAATAGAACCCAAGTAATACACCTCTAAAGACGAACCTACCTCCACCTTTAACTCCTCTATATCTAATTTAACCTATAACCTTAATATTAGATACTATACCCTAACAAGAGTAGGCACAGGATCCCATTACTTCGCGATTTAATGACCTTTAGACTCTACTAACTAGACCTACGTCCCCACTGTAGCCTACAATACAACCCCTACCTTCTCTATCTTAATCTTAAATCGGAGGTAGTTTAAAATTGCTTATAGAGCTTACAAAGCTCTATTTAGATTAGGAGAAGAAGTTTAGCGGGGAATTATATAATATTCTTAATTCGAAACTACGTATCTTCTATAACTATTGCTAGAAGGTAGAAATAGAGTCTAATTAATACCATAACGCCTATTCCGTTATACTTAAGGGCCAAGCTAGTACCTTCTATTATAATTATTTAGCAGAAAAAGGATATAATTTTAACCGCATAATATATAAGTTAAGATACTACTTTAAAATAGAAGAAAATAAGTAGCAGTATATGTTAGAATAGAGAGAGACTACCTTTTTAAGGATTATTGCTATAAACCCAGGTATCCCTCAGCTTAATTATCTTTAAAAGCTCTTTAATTAACTTTAGATAATTTAGCGTAGTTTATCCGAATTATATTAAGAGGACTTTAGCCTACATAATTAAGTTATTAGCGTATATTAAGGTGTTAAAGAATATAATCTTACTCTCTTTAATCCTGTAAATACTTACGAAGGAGTATATACTTAATTAAGATCTTCTATTAGCACCGCTCTATGCTCTTAAAAAGTATAGCAATTTAATACCTAACTCTAACCTACTTTAATTAACCCGCCTAACCAATATAATTATAACTAGACTAATCGAATATATAGTAGCCGGGGTAGGTAATACGGCAGAGGGTATAATTAACGACTATAAGATAAAGGTAGAGGTCCTCGTAGAGGTTTATTTTAAAGTAATCACCAGAAGAAGTACTATATTTATAAGAAACTAAATTGCTAGTTAACTAGGCATTCTCTTAATAAACAAAAGGAGGTATATAATAAGTTCCGCCAGAGTATAAGAAACGTCGAAAATTATAAGGTTACTATAGCTTACTTCTAAAGCTTCCTAGTTTAATATAAAGGCGTAAAAGATCTTAAGGGTAAGGTTAATAAGGCTAAACAGCTCCTTATAGATATAGAAATTAAGGAGTACTTACCTAACCAATACTTTACTAAGTATAGTGAGGTAGATGGCATACAAATTGTTACTATTCTTAATAACCAATCTACGCTCCATTTTACTATAAAGTTAGATATCTTTAATAAGCCAAGGGAGAGTTCCGCGTTCTCCTTTAATGACAGATACTCGGCAAACGTCTTCTATAGTATTATACCAGATACTAGAGCCGTAGGAGTATCTATAATAGGAGAACCTTAAGTTTAAGCCCTTTAGCAGCTTAATAGCTCTATTTAGATTAACTATTTAACGGCAGGCCAACACACGATTTGTTTTAGCAAGGGTACTACAATCTTTATTAGCACAATTAGGGTCCAAACCCCCTTAGGGTATATTACCTTTTACGTCGTTCCTACGAACACCCTGTTTCTATTTTGCATTAGAAATATAGATAAATTAGGCGTTAAGCTTAATAACCTTAAGGATATACTCATTTAGGGAGATAATTGGGTGCCTGTCGTGCGCAAGTAGGGTTACCCCTAGTTACTCCTTTATTAACTAGAAAAGAGTATTGTTTAAAGCCACCTAACTAAGTTAGAGTTACATTAACTACACCGTCGATTTGGCCACCTATTTGTTTATTAATTGCTTAGGGTTCTTTAGCGAGCAGGTTATAAAGTTAAGGTTAAGGTAATTAAGCATCTTATAAAGTACTGCTATCACTACTAAATAAACCAGAAGTCCCCTGGCCAATTTAAGTTTACCCTTAAAGATAACTACAACTTTAACTTCTATATTATTGTTGACGTTATATACCTTAGCGGCAAGCCAGTACTCCAAGTTATTAACTTCTTAACCTTCTTCTAAGCCGCATGTTTCTTAAAGGATATATTAGCTAGGAACGTATGGGATACCCTTTAATTATACTAGATTAATGTCTATCTAGAACCCCCTAATTAAATCGTCCACGACGTAAAAAAAAACTTCTTATTTGCAGAGTTTTAATAATAGATAAAGGCAATGGCAATTAAGGTTAAGGAAGTCCCCGTTAAGGCACATAATAGTATTAAAAAAGTGGAGCAATATCACGCGCCATTACACCGCGTATATAAGATTATCTTTTTAGAACTAGAGGATACTAGCAAAGAACTTACCTTATAAATGGCTATTAAAGCCGTTAACAATTCCGCTGGCCCGGATGGACTTATACCCACGTTACTAGTCTTTGGCGCCTACCCTTAAATAACTAACAATTCTCTACTATCTCCCTCCATTATATAATGAGCTGAGGCTATTCGTAAGGCAATGAAGGAGGTATAACGTCTCTACGCCACACGCTAGGTTAACGATGTACTAAAAATAAGAAATGGCCTAAACACCTTAACTGCGCTTAATCTGCCACTTTAGTCTAAAGTACGCGTATAGCGTAAAAGGGGAGGATAGTTAGGCCTATATCAACTCATTATAATTAATAGTTAAACTTACACTATTTAGATGCCTTACGGACCCACTTAATTCCGTTTAACTGTTATTAAGCCTTACTATAAAGATAATAGTTCTAAGCCTTTATAGGATACTATAGAAGATGCCCTAGAGGAGAGCTATAATTAACGTACTCTAGAAGGCAACCACGATTCTAATATAATTGTAGTAAATACGCCGCAACTACGACGCGGTAGAGGTTGCCCGAAGGAATTACGAAATCGCTAATATCTTATTAATTTTAAAGAGCAATTTGTTGCCGCCATTGAGAATAAAGTTAAGCTATTAATGGCCTTTATAATAGCTAAGGAGAAGGCTAACTTTAAACTTGCAAAACAGCTCTAAAAGGAAGGTCGCATTATAACTTTAGGAGTTCCTTTCCAAGCATCCAATAAGTAGGAGATTGATAGTCTTATTGTAAGAGGGGTCTTTAAATTCGAGAAGTATAACCCTACTAAGTTTGATGAAGTTCGCATCTTTAAGTTAAAAATGGTTAACGAGATTAAAGGCAAAGCTATTAACGCCCTATTTAAGAAATTAAGGCTTATTATCTAAGGCTACAACAACAATAGTAAGGAGGTAATTCTTATACAATCTCCTACGATTTAACGAGCCAGTCAGCGAGTTATTATTGCACTAGCTCCCTCCCTAATAAAGAATGGAATAGCAGTCTATTTGTGAGATATTACTTAGGCCTACACCCAATTAGAGATGTACCTTTAGCGCTTAATATTAGCATACCTTCTAGAGCAAATTCGCCACTAATACTCCAAAGATACGATCATGGTTGTGCTTAAGCTATTATATAAAATTGCAGAGGCAGGAACTTACTAGTGGGCTACCTATAGCAAGCACCATAAAGAGAAGCTTTTAATAACTACTTCTATATTTAATCTATACTTCCTTATTATAACTACGGGAACTCCATTTGGAATTGTTGGCATATAAACCGACAATATAATTATTTTGGGAGATAACTAATTCTTAGCTCTTAAAGAAGACGAGCTAGTAAAGGCAAATCTTATGGCAAAGCTAAAGGAAAAGCTTAATTTAACAACACTATTACTCTTTAATGGATGTGTCCTCTCCCTAAATAAGGATTCTATTGCTTTATGCCAGAAGGGTTAAGGCAAGAAGATTAACGTTATTAACGTTAATTCTCTAAAATAAGGATACGTAGAGTAACGCGCTTATAGAGCTTATATCGCTTCTATCTATTAACCTAAGGCTTTATTTAATCTCTCTGTTGCCGCTTAACACCAGGAATTAACTAAGGATAACGTCCTTGCCCTAAATAAGCGTCTCTTTTAGTAAATAAACCATCTTAACCGGGGACTACTCTACGTGCCTATTAATCTTCCTACCGCTAAGCTCTTTGTATTTGTTAATAGATCGTTTGTAAATAATAAAGATTTTAGCTCCTAGCTAGGATATAAGATTATTATCGCGAACGAATCTACCGGAGAGAATGACTTTATAATCCACGGTAATCTTATCTATTAGAGCTTAACTAAGAGTAAATGCGTTACTTAAAGCGTTCTAGCGTTAGAGATATATAGAATAGTTAGTGGAGTTAATATAGCAATTGCAATTGGAACTACCCTAAAGATAATTATAGATCGACTCGAACTTCCCGTTATCCCTATAATTGTATATACCAACTCATACTCCCTCTATAAGTGCTTAGTTAAGCTTAGTACTATAAAGGAGAAGCGCCTTATAATTAATATTATAGCACTTTATTAATCCTACAAACGGCAAGAACTCTTTAAGATTTAATAGATTAACGGTTAAGATAACCTAGCAGATATAATAACGAAGGTAAACCTAAATAAGGCTCTAGAAACGTTTATTAATATAAATACTTTACGCGTACGAGTTAAAGGTTGGGTTAAAAGGGAGTAAAAGCATAACGCTCTACGGACCCTAATTTTAACCAGCTAATTAGAATTTTCCATACCCGGTATAGAAAATCGCTATTGGCTTGCTTATAGCTAGCGCCTTAGCGGCCCTAACGGCCCTAATATAATGTTTACTTACGACTTCTTAGCAAGAAAGCACCACGTGCTAAGAGGCAAATTTTAGGACAGCGAGACTTATATTATAATAGCAATAGTAAGTAAAAAGGATCCATATTTGTTACAATAGTTAAGCAGTATTTATATATAGAGGGCAACCATAAAAGAAGAGTTGCCAGTGTCGGGAATGAGGCAATTTACCGTCACGTACGGTAAATTGCCGTCACGTGATGGCAAGTTGCCATCACGTGTCGCCGCGGCACTAGCGTGGCGAGGAGCCTTAAGCTCCTCGCCCTTCCTTATTCCAATCAAAAAGAAGCTTTATCAACCAACATCACTGTAACCCTACTCGAGTAGTCGTTATTGGTGAGTCACCCTGTGTGACCAACAGGAACTAATAAACTATTTTATAAATTAGATATTAAGGACAATAAATTTAATATAGGCGAAATATTTAGTAACGATAAGGTAATAAAGGTAGTTTACTAGAAGTATATAGACCTTAGAGATATTATAAAAAAAGTAAAGGATAATTCTACTATAGAATAGGGAATATTAGTAGGGATTAAGACCCTACTAGATATAATATCTATCGCTTTATAAGATATAAGAGAAGTAGGATAATAAATTACTTTAGCACTTAATAAAGGTAAAAGGCCATAGGCTTAAGATTCTTAAGAAGAGATATAAGATAATTAAGATTTTTAAAATAAAATAAGATACGCTTAAGGACCTATAATAGACGATAACCGATAGAGCAAAGTAACGGCTTAGTTTAGTAATATATAAATAAGCTTAGGATGAAGTTTCCTAAAGGTATAAGATTTCTAAAGCGAGATAAGTAAGATTTAAAACTCTTAAGATGAGATAAGAATACTATAAAAGCCTAGTTAGACTAAAGTTAGAGCTAAGCTTAAAAAGGAAGTAAGCTTAGAATTAAGAATCCTATAGAACTAAGATTTCTAAACATAAATAAGGACTATTAAATAAACTAAAATTAAGAAGTAAGAAGACTTTAAGGATTTATTTATAAGGCAAAAACCAAAAGAAACTATAAAGGAGTTTAGATAGAGAATCCTTATATAGCAAGAATAAAAACTAGATTAAAAAACTAGTATACTAGATTATATAAGGGATAGAGTATCTATATAAAGAATTACTAATAGGCCTAGGGCAGGTATGCTAAGAGCTAAGTAGCTTACTAAACTAAAAAATAAAGAGGATTTAGGGATTTTTACTAGGTTCGAGGAACGGTATATAAAGGGCTATTATAATATAGTAATAAGAAGATACTTCCTTATAGTTAAGCTGTACACACTCTAATAGCTATATTAAAAGTAGTATAGGCAACGACATAATAATAAGTAGGAAGATTTCTATATATAGTTAGATAAGTAAGTTATTTAAGACTACCCTATTATGGAAAAGGCAATAAGTTATATTAAGGGAGCCTTAATTATAATATTAAAGGATTAAAAGGAATAATTAGAGGACTAAAGAAGCGAGAGATATATTTTAGTACCTATAAATAAAGTTATAATGTTTAAATTAACATAATAGAGGTTTAAACTTAAAAATAAAAATAAGTTAAAATTTAACCTAAAGCACCTAGTACACTATATGTTATTATAGATAGTATATATAGACGATATATACAAAATATATAAGAATCTAAAGGAGAAGAATCGGAAGTACCCTATAAGGATATATTAGGCGCTAGATAAGTAATAGTATAAAAATACTAAGTATATACACGGATAGTATCTAGTAGAAGTTTAGAAGTTAGGAAACTTAATACTTTAACTAGAAAGATTCTTTATAGAAGAATACTTAGATAAATAATAGTAGTGGGAATACCTAGAGAATATATATCTATAGTATATAGAAGATAAAAAGTAAACTAGGCATTAGCTAAAGAATAAGCTAAGTATATAAGAATTAAGTAGCTAATAGTTAGGAAAAAAAGAGGCCTATAGGACTAGAGGGAGCTAGTAGTAGAGCCTTAGACCCTTAAAGGAATTTAAAAAAAATAACACTTAAATTTATAAGTTAATTAGTAAGATTAGCAGTTTAAAGCACTAATAGATAGTAGAGTAATAAGAAACTATATCTTACTAGTAGCAGTTAAAAGAATAGGATTACCTTATAGACAAAAAAAATAACTTTACCTATTAGTTATAATTTTAGGAGATCTAATAGCCTATAGAGGAGGGATTATTAATCTTAAAATAAGACCTATTTAAATAACTATTAAAGGAAGATAAATTAAGATGTCTTTTAATATCCTACTATTAAGACGGGATAAGGCAGTATTAGGAATGCCTTAGTTATAAAAATATAATCTAAAGATTAATTAGGTTATAGGTTAGGTTAATATTAAAAATACTTAATAACGTAAAATATAATAGTAAACTAAGTTAGTATAGTATTAAGTTGGAGCGATATATAAAGAAACTAAGTGAGGCTTAAGTTATATACTAAAAAGATACTATAAGTATAGTAAGAAGCTATAGAGCCTAGAAAGTAAAAAGCTAGTAAATTATATAGTATAGAACTATAAGATAAATTTAGAACTAGAAATAAGTTTAAGGTTCTTTTTAACCTATAAGCTTACTTAAGAGAAGTTAAGAGCACTTAAAGAGTTTATCTAAAAAAAACTTATAAAAGGGATATATTAGACCATTGTAGTTATTAGTAGAATATCTAGTATTATTTATACTAAAGAAGAACGGAAAACTTAGGCTATATAACTACTATAAGTAGTTAAATAGTATCACTTAGAAGGATAGATATCCTTTACCCTTAATTAATGAAATCTAGGATTAGATAGGTAACGCGCAAATTTTTATAAAGATTAATTTAAGATAGGTATACTATTAGATTAAAATTAAGGAAGGTAATAAATAGAAGGCAGCCTTTAGGTTAAAAAAAGGACTATATAAACTATTAGTTATATAATTTGGGTTAATAAATATACTAGTAATATTTCAGAAACGAATTAATAGTATATTAGAAGAATACCTTAATAAGTTTATTATAGCATACCTCGACAATATTATTATCTATTTAATAACTAAGGAAGAATATAAGGAACACGTTAAATAGGTTTTAAAGAAACTATAAGAAGAATAAATACTAGTAGCAATTAAGAAATGCGAGTTCTTTATAAAAAAGACTAATTTTATTAGATTTATTATTAAATTAGGTTATATTAGTATAGACCTAAAGAAAATTAAAGCTATAGTAAGTTGGTAAGAACTAGAGAATATAATATAGTTAAGGTTTTTTTAGGGTTTTGTAACTACTATAGGAGATTTATAGCATAATAGTTAAAGAATATTAAACCGTTTACTAGGCTTATAAAAAAAGAGGAACTATAAGTATAGGGAGATAAGTAGAAGAAGCTATTCTAGGAACTTAAGGAGTTATTTACCTAGGAGCCAATCCTTAAGATCTATTAACTAGAATTAGATACAGTTATAAAAACAAACGCATTAAACTTTATACTAGGAGTATATTTACTATAAAAATATAAGAATATATAGCATCTAGTAGCATACTATAGTCGGAAGATAATACTACTAGAGTTAAATTATAACATCTATAATAAGGAGTTATTAAGTATAGTTATAGTACTTAAGGAATAAAGAGCATTCTTATAAGGCATAAAAAAACTATTTATAGTTAAAATGGATTATAAAAACCTAACAGGGTTCCTAGTAATAAAAGAACTTAATTATAGATAAGTTAAATAGGCAGAGATGCTTATAGAATACTATTTTAAGATTTAGTATATTAAAGGGACTAAAAATATAAGGGCAGATATACTTAGTAAAAAGGCTAAATTATAAAACAATAAGAAACTATTAAGAGCAATACTACGTAAAGATAATAACGGATTAATTAGATATAATTACCCTAGGCTAGTAGCAACTTAAAAGGATAAAGAACTAAAAAAAGTCTATAAAACACTAGAGAGCTTTTAGGTATAAAGAATTCTAAAAGTATAACTAAAAGATCTATAGGTGGATATATACAAAAATTAAGAAGTAAAGTATATCCTAAAGAGTATAACAGAGCATTTCGTGGAAGATTTCTATAAGGGAATAACTTAAGGACATAATAGAGCAATAAGCTTAGTATTAAGACTTTAGGAAGAATATATTATTAACGGAATTTAGGGTATAGCTAAAAAAAGTAATAAGGGAGTATTTAAATTGCTAAAGGAATAAACTAATAAGGTATAAGCTATACGGAGGGCTATAACCTATTAAAATACTAAAGAGACTATAGGAGGTTATATTATAGGACTTTATTATTAGTTACTAAAGTTAAAAGATCCTATTACCGGATAAAAATATAATATAATTTTAGTAATAGTGGACAAGTTAACTAAATAGGGCTACTTTATAGCATATAGAGAAGAAATCTTAGTAGAAGATATTGCTAGAATTTATATTAAAGAAGTATTTATAAGATATAAAGCACTAAATAAAATTATATTAGACAGGAATCTAAGATTTATAGCAGTATTTTAGGAGGTATTCTTAGCGGAATAAGGAGTTAGAGTAGCAACTTCTACTATATATTATCTGCAGATAGACGGATAAACGGAAATATTAAATTAGATGCTAGAATAGTATCTAAGGCATTATATTAATTATGTATAGAATAATTAGGTATTATTATTACTAGTTATATAGTTTATATATAATATAACACCATAAGAAGGAATAGGTATATTACTATTTAAGGCAAATTATGGATATAAGCTAAGAATATTATTATTACTATAATAAGTAAAGAAAACAAGTAGCACAGCTAAAGAAAAAATAAAGATATTAATAAATCTTTATATAGACCTTATAGAATTAGTAAAAAAGTACTATAACGCTAAGAGATCTAAGAGACTAGATCTTAAGGAGGGGAATAAAGTATAGCTACTATATAAAAATTTTAAGAGTTAATAATTAAGTAAGAAATTGGACTATGTTAAACTAGGACCTTTTAAAATTATACAGAAAATCTTACCGGTTATATTTAAGTTAAATCTACTAGCTAAAATAAAAATTTACCCTATATAGCATATCGCAATACTAGAGCTAGTATATAGGAATATTAAGCCACTAATTTATAAAGCAGATATATATAAAGGGCAAGAAGAAAATAAATAGTAAGTTTTAAAGATTATTAGTTATAAGGATATTAATAATAAAATATAGTATAAGGTTAAGTAGATAGGCTATAATAAGACTACCTAGAAAACCACTATAAAATTTAAAAAACGCTATAGGAAAGGTATAAAAGTATTAGAGGAAAACAGGTTAGGTAATATTAAGAAGGAGCTAAAAATAAAGAGATTAGTTAAAGGTAATAGACGAGCCGGATTATCTAAGGGATCTACTACTGGCGTATAAACTATTTCCGCTTCTTCTTAATTAGAATCCCTTTTAGCCTCCTTAGCCTTAAGTTTAAATAGACCTTACTCTACTAAACGCAGCTCTTTAGAGCGTACCTTTTTATAACCCTTTATTAGACGGCTTAGGTAAGTATAAGTATCTAGTTAAGCTTTTAAAGCCTAAAATACCTTATTAAAACGACGCTAAACCTTAGTAAGGGCCTTAGCTAGCTTACTCTTTAGTCTTTTAGCCGCTACTAATACACGTAACCTTAGGTTAGATTAGATAAGGAACTAAACAACTATTAAAAATAATAAGATGTATATACTTAGCGTTAGAGACGGATTAAATATTATAGGATAATTATATATTCGCTCGCATACACTTAGTATAAGAAAAAGGTTAGCGACTAAACGGAGCTGTAATTGTAATATATACTAACTTCTTCTCCGTATAATAAGAATAGGATAGTATAACTTTACTAAGTAACAGAATAAACATTACTAGCTAGTTATAATAATTAGACGTAGAGGATTTAATAGAAGGTATTAGAAATAATAAAGGTTATTAAATTAAAGATGGGAATGCCACACCTTTAATAGACGACTTAGAGATAGGAGATATCTTTAAGAATAAAAATAAAAAGAAGGGGAATAATGTTACGGACCTTATATTAGCAGTAGTACGACTACTAAGAATAGATATAAATAGGTTAGTTAAGATAGTACGGGAGGTACTAGAACCAATTAAGCTATAGGATAAGAGGTAGCTAAGTTATATAGCTAGTTATATTATAAGTTCGAAATATAGGAATATAAGAACGTGGAAATGTAATATACTAATATACTAATATACTAATGTACTAAACCCTTTACTATAGGGAGGAGTTATATATTTAAGGACACACGGTCTCTATAGATAGTTTTTCTTCTTTATAATAAATCTTAGAATATAATTAGAGTTAATCTATTAGGCAACTACTCTACCAGTTATTATTACGTTGTTAACTTCTTATTTACCTATATACCTAGCCCATTAACAAGTCTACCGTAGTATTTCCTATAAGGCTTTGTATAGCTTTATTGCGATTATAAGGAGACTTCTAATATATGGCTTTTATATTAGGTAGATAATATTATATTAGCTTCTTTATACTTTACCCTTATTATTATAATGTTTCTTATAGCTAGATACTTCTATAAAGTTAGGGTTCGTGCTAAAGAATACCATTAAGAAGGGCTCGTGTTTTCGCTTTAGTTGCTTAGTAAAGAGCATTAGCGGTAAAGTATACAATTCGTCTCTTAGAGACTCCTTAATTCCCTTACGCAGCCAAATAAACGCTTTTCCTCGTCCCTCCCTATATATAGGTGGGATATAGATGTTAAAAATACCTAGTAGAGAGTATGCCGCATCTTCTTTGCGTTTTATCTCGCGTCTTACTACCTATAATATTTGCTTATTAACGCTAAATTAAGATAAAGGGCTTCCTTAAAAAGCCTAAATACGGATTCCCGTTACCTTATAAATTTTTTATACTATTAAATCTTTATTACTAAGTTGATCGCCCTTTAGAGAAGAATTTAACCTATATAGAAGTAATAAGCTCTTAAAGCGTCTAACCTTAAGTAAACTATTTACTGTACTAAAAGGTAGGTTCCCGTATTTATTAAAAGGTTAGTTTATTTCTAATAAAGCTACTAATTAAAATATTAGATAGATAGATATAGTATATATTTGTATTAACGTATTCTACCACCGAGCCGGCCACCCCACCGAGCCGGCCACTTCAAAATACACCAAAAAACCGATATTTGAATCTTAAATATCTCAACCACTACTTA
>Ga0307515_10017655_pt1 | contig 12981 bp, 13 predicted proteins | sample 17_EM_MG_FD_194513 | JGI IMG/M metagenome (GOLD analysis project Ga0307515, IMG submission 194513) | Populus trichocarpa ectomycorrhiza microbial communities from riparian zone in the Pacific Northwest, United States - 17_EM | ecosystem: Host-associated > Plants > Roots > Unclassified | place...
ATATCTTTCATCTTATTTTTTATTTATCCAAACAAAGAAAATAAAATGATTTTCCATTCATCTCATTTTTGAACCCCTTATCTTTCCTCCCACTTTCCTTCCCCTCTCACAATTTTCCCAAACACAATATATCGGAGAGAAATCAGCTGCCACTTGGCTTAGGGTCCCCGAAATCACTAGATGCCAAGCACTCAGGTGACGTAGCAATAATTCGTGGCTCAGTATTGTCCGAGTAAGATAAGAGAAGGCCGAATCTATTGGTTGGCTGGTGCTTTTTTTTCTTTTCTTTTTTATCTCTCGAAGTAACTAACTGGAAGAATCTTCTTGTCTGAGATGCAGAATGAATATTCAAGTTAGCAGCATCAGTAGTACCATAACAAGAACACAGCAAAAAGCATCATCATCATCTCGAAAACCACCTTTCTGTTCCAGTAGAAAGCCTCAAGATCCCAAAGAAAATGGTGACACCAATGGTACGTCCCGTTAATTATAAGTTTTATTATTATAGTAATTTATATAAATGAAAGTTTTGTTATGTTCTTTCTTTCTTTTCTTGGTTTTAGTTAATTGTTTATGCTAGTTAGATTTAGTTAAGGTTTCGGCTGCTTTATGTAGGAACAGGACAGTTAGTGTCTTTGATATTTGTTCAATTCCCTTTTCCCAATTGTGATTTCTGTATTTATTCAAAAGATGTACTTCCCAGTGTTCAACTAGCAACATTGTCGATTTCTTGCCAGAACCCTGTGTTCTTTTTAGATAAACAACAGGCCACTTTCACAATGGTACATGCTTCTATCAGCTGCTCATTCTCCCTGCTCCGTGGTTTAGAGATAATGGGCATCCGATCAAATGAACTTGAGAAAATAGAACTGTTAACTAACAGTGGCTCCATTTTTTCAGCAAATTAGATGCATTTCATGAAACTGAAAGCATTATCCAAAATAGTAGAACATGTGTGTACTATGAGGTTGTGTTCTATCACTGGCATACAGTATGATTTCCTAGTCTTGTTTCTATGACTAATTTCATTCTGTGTCGTCAAGTAAATTCTGTCTTTGAATAACAGAACTGCAGTTTACGATGTCTTTGTTTGTATGTTCTGCTTGATCGTTAGTCAGATGTTTTTTAAAATCTTGAAGCTGGTGTTTTGAGCTTGAGATTAGATATTTGATAACATAATTGCTTTTCCACCCAGGGTAATTATGTTAGTTTCTTCAAGGATAGGGTGCTTACCTTGGCAAGGCTAGTTCAGATATCTGACTTGTTTATATACCGAGGTTGATGATTCTGTAGGATGGGAAGAGGGGTTGAGGGCTTCCAAATAAGTGCATAATTTCAATGTTTTTACTCGCCACTCAGCTTTCAAAACATGAAGCTGAGGCAATGTCACCATCATCTTAATTGCAAAGTATGTTCATTCTGTCATTTCAAACTCCTTGTTAAATTTGTAGTCAGTAGGACATTTGTACCTTTTCCATTGTGATTGCTCTGTTTAGAGGTCCCATGTGGAACTGAAAACTCTTACATCCCTCTGGTTTCATTTGCTCTACTCGTGAAGTGGAACACTGAAAAGAAAAAAGAAGAGAAATCATGAAATAGGAAATGCCTACCAACTTTCCAGCTTTTCCAAAATAAGGAAAGATCAGCTGCTTACTGCTCACGAAAATATTTGACCTCCACTTATAGTCAAGTCATCCCCTCATCTTTCTATCTCCTATTCATCAAATTTATGGCTTTACCGAAGGTTGGCATTGCTAGAGTTGAGATAGTAGAGTGGATCCAATATATGACCATTGCACTAAATTTTTTCACTGACAAAGCTTAGCCCATCATTTACTTGGAATAGTCATGAAGATAGTTATCAAGCTACTTCACGGCATCCTTTTAGCTAGCTTGATCTGTAGCTTTTTTTTAAGGTCTGTAGTATTGATAACTAGCACTTGCAAGTGACATTCCTTAAAGTTACTATCCTGCTTCAGGTGCTCGTTGTCAATCAGTTAGCAATGTGAATAAGAGCAATGTATAGGCAAAGGCAGGAGGGGTAAGAAAGCAAGCTTGTGTAAGGGAAAGACGATAAAATTCTAGCAGAGAAAGCCTTACAAACTGATGAATTTTTCTTCTTAGGTATAACTCTTTTGGCTTTTTAGGTTCCATAATCCATAGAATAAATGTAAGGCTGAATCATCAAATCATGCCTTTTACACTTCGGATATGTCATTGATATATGTATATGTAAGGGGAAAATGAGATTTTAGTCAGTCATGTCTAAACACTGGCTGAACTTCTCCTCCAACGCATCCTTGAATATCATACAGTTGTCTGTGATGTAAAACTAATGTCCCACCATATCATAAATATTCCCTCAGCGAGGCTACATTTTATTTACATATATATGTTTGTGTTATTGCTGTTGCAAGGTCTTTATTTTGACATTTTTCTTCTGTCATTTGAGCACAATGTAAAGTTTTAAAGTATTTGACTGCATTGGAGAAGCTTGTAAAAGATTGCATTACAAATTTACGACCATAGTCACATAATTAGGTATGTGTCTTCTGTTGAACAAAATGAAATGGTTAGTTCCACATGCATGATCATCAACTTTGAACAATTTACACTCTCTGCTGCTACCCAATGACAAATCTCATGCCAACATTATTTAATGAACTTCCCTCAGGTGATAAATTCTCAACAGACTGGGACAAGGCGTGGTCTAACTTCAGGAAGAAAGGGAAAAAAGCATTCTTCTCTCAGTTCTCTCCAAACAAGTACGTGACCTGGAATCCTAAGCGCTCGAACTACCCACTGTCTGAAGAAGTTGATCCCATCAAGAGAGCAGAGAGGTCAAACCTCAGGTTATGGACCAGCCCAGAGTTTACTCTAGTGGGGGCGATTATAATTGTCACGTTTCTTTTGGTTTACACCATTGTTGTACCATCTAAGTGATTCTACTTAATTCCAGTTACTCTCGTAGAAAGCAGGTGCTGTTCTTTAAGGATACGAGGGAGGGAGCAGACAGGAAAATGAGTGTAAGGGATGGAGATATAAATCATAACTTGTGAGTAAATGCCTCCATCTCCAATACTTTTTTCTTCTTCTCGGGTGTAAAACTTTCGTATGTATTCGAATTAAGATAATTCCAGTCATTAATTGGAGATCAAAAATGAGAAATGGGCAGCAAATGAATGACATTGTGAATCTTTGATCCTGTATTGGTTCTGTTGGGGGACATTCGAGCTGTTGATTCTGAAAAGGAACATTTTTAGGAAATCTCTTTTTTCTCCTTTTCCCTTTATTAGTTTTGATGGTTAAGTACGCTGGGTGAATCTAATATTCTAGAATACTCTCATAAAACCTTGTTCTGTGGCTGGGCATAAGGGAGGAATGAGAACAGAAGTTCCCTGTAGATTTACTCACTAACAAGGAATATTTTTCTCAAATAAGATACTTGTTTCTTGAGAATTTGTGTTAAAGGAAGGATCTTTTTAGGAAAAATGAGGTTTGATTCATCATTAATTCTCTGCCCTTACCATTCCTCTGTTATCGGTGCTAGACCATTCTTGACAGTGCAAGCGCACAGCCACAGCACCAAGGTTGACAGATGACAAGCAAATATCACTGGAGAAGCCTGGGATGATGAATTGAGAAGTTGGCCTTATGTCAGAGGTCTTCTATATGTTAGCTCGATGGATGGCATGACTTTCTCTTCGTCCGTTATCATGTCTGAGCGCTTCAGTTCGTGGAAGAATAAAATAAACCCTACATTCATCAATAAGTTTGCCGCTAATATTGCAGTCAATCTAACCCAGTGAGACTTGCCATGGCTGCATCCCACTATACATCCACTTCTTTGTGTTCCCTTCATCATAAGAACACTTCGTTGTGTCTGCTCTTCTACGTACAAGGACTTTTGGAGTCATTTTCAAAGGGGACAAGAAAACTTAGAAGGTAACCAATTATATACGAAATTGAAGTCCTTACGTTGAAATGGCTAAAAAAAAAAACTTTAGACCCTGTATGGTCATATGATGCACAGAACTTGACTTCGTGGCTTTGTTTTGCTTAGTAAAGCCATCAGAATAGTGTTTACAATGTTGGATCTATAGAGTTCTTCCTGGTCACCTTATCAACAACAGGGGCAGATCCGCAACCGTACCAGACAGAACAATTTGGTGCATGAAGATGTCGGACTATTTTACATAAAAACCGACACAATTTACAAGTCTGCAATCAGTATCATAATCATTTGAAATTGTTGATATCAAAGATTAACAATAAGATTTCTTGCAAATTAGGTTTAAGCATTGTATATCTTTATTAGTACTGAAATATTCGTTATGTTGCAGACCCCGCAGGCATGGCGACTAAAAGTCGATTCAAATTCTCTCTGACGTAAAAGCTAGAATATGTGCATATATATACCCCCATCGATCCCTCCTCTCCTGTCAGTAACTCCGAAGTTTCTGCCTTTACTCGTTTATTTTCTATCACAGACCAAATTTGTTCTTTCTGTGCCAAATTGCTTGCTGAGTTCTCTCTCCAAAACTATGAAGTAGCTAGCTGTCACAGTCTTAGGCACGAGGACGCGCCAACTTAAACATTGCTGGAGTTACAGCACCATGCATAGTCAATGACAGATTCAACAGCAGTGTGTATCGGTGTGTGCGAGCAACGGGGTTCATGTTTAGCACGATTTCTGATTTGAATGGTAGGTTGTCCAAAGTATGCAGCAACACAACAACACTGCCAGAATGGGTTTTGGCAAGTTGGCTTATGGTTTGATTGGTTTAAGACCAAGGCAACTTGTTGCGGGTTAGGCAGTTTTCATCATTTATTAGCATTTGGTTGTCTTGGGTGAAAATTGTCCAGATTTGTTTTGGGAGATAGTTTATTTGTAGCTTTTGTATTTTCTTTATAATATAGATAGGCCAAAGAGTTGTGTAGCATGCAGTGATAATTGTGCATTGCACACATAAAGACTTTTGTGTATTCCTTTGTTAAAGGTTAATAAAGGTTGGGATTGTTTCTTGTAATACTTGTGCTTTTGTATTCTGTTTCTTTACTTGTGTTGCATTTATTTGTCTATAATCAACAAGAGATTAGGGGGAAGACTCTTAGGTGTGTGAAACACTTAAATTATAGGATAAACACGAGTTAAATTGGGAGAAAGGTTAAGTCTAGTAAGGGAACTAGACTGCTGCATAAGGCTACAAAAATTTTGATGAAAAATTTTACCCTGTGATAATTGGTATTATAGCTTGGTTGGTTCTGATATTTTCGATCCTAAGTTTCATATGCCAATGGAAACGATTCGGGAGAGACTGACATGTTTGGAAAATCTTATTGGTTATATTACAGAGGATGGAGATCATTCCATCAATGACAGACTTTAGTTCACTATTGAAATGGCAAAAAAGATTGTTGGGTAGTATGTGAAACTTGCGGCAAACATGGGTCATAAGTTGCAGGGTTTTAAGGATGATGTTTCTGCCTTAAAAAAGGCATTGGCAAACACTATAAGTGGCAGTGGCACTTCTAAGCCGAAGTTGTCAAAGCCGAAGACTTTTGATGGTGTGCAAAGTTCCAAGGAACTAGAGAACTTTCTGTGGGATATGGAATAATATTTTAGTGTTGCGAAGATTGATAGGGGTGGACAAATGAATATCATCGTTATGTACTTGATGGGTGATGCTAAATTATGGTGGCGAACAAGGATTAAAGAAGATTTGAATGTTGGGCATCCTAAGATTGAGACTTGGGAACGTTTGAAACAAGAACTAAAAGAACAATTCTTATTGAATAACACGTCTTAGCTGGTACATGTGGACTTGAAGAAGTTAAAGCAGGACAGATTGTTAAGGGAGTATGTGAAAGAATTTAGTTCCTTGATCCTTGATATTGAGAATATGTCAGAGGATGACAGATTATTCAATTTTCTGTCTAGTTACAGCCCTAGACGCAAACAGAGTTGCGTTGACAAAAAGTAATGGATTTGTCTTTCGTTATTTTTATCGCAGATGGTCTGGTTGATTTCAATAGTTTTGCTAGAGATGGTTCTAATGTAGGCCCCTCGAAGTCCAAAATAAAGGATGAAAGGGAAGAAAAAAAAGAAAAAAGAAAAAGTTCACTCTTGGAGGGTTTGAACCTGTTGTTTCCAAGGATAAAGGGAAACAAGTTGAAGGGCAGGGAAAGAAGTCTAAACCAAATACAGGTTGTTTTATCTATGATGGACCATATTATACAAGGAAATGCCTGAAGAAGGAAAAACTTAATACTATTCTGGTTAATGACGGTGAAAGGGAAGAAACAGTCACACACGTCAACCCGATTCGTGTGTTGAATTGTTTGGTCGCTAAGTTAAAGGATTCGGTGGATAAATCCAACCTTGTGGAAAAGGATCTGGTGCTACCTGACATACTGAGGTAATGAAAGTTAGGTGTGGAAAATACCCTTATGTACGTGATAATTAGGGTTAATGGCAAAGATGTTACTTTTATGTTGGACTCAAGTGCTACGAACATGTTTGTTTCTAGTCGACTAGTGCCACAACTTGGTTTACGATTAAGAAACAACTATACCACAATAAAGGTAGTGAATGCCAAAGCACATCGGATAGTTGGAAGGGCATATGGTGTGCCAATAGTTATGGACAAATGGAATGGAAAACATGATTTGTTTTGGTGGTAATGTTGGATGACTTCGATATCATTCTTAGGAAAAATTTTCTAAGGAAAGCCAAGATTGCCTTGCTATCATATTTGAATGGTATTTTGATTAACAATGAATTGTGTTTATGTTTGGTGTCTTGTTGTGAAATTATGCAGGCTGAAAGCAACAAAAAGGGCAATAACATGATCTAGGTCATGGCAATGGATAAAGTGTTATGGAAAAAGGGTGAAGTTTTTTTAGCATCGGCAATATGTGAGGACTCTAGCCCGTGTGGAATGGTATCGGGTCCTATTTCCAAATCTTTAGCTAAATATGAAGATGTCATGCCTTTAAAGTTGTCGTAGGAACTTCCCTTTGGGAGGGTTGTTGATCATAGGATTGATCTAGTGCCTAGTGTAGTGCCACCATCGCAGCCCCCATACAGAATATCGTTAAGGGAATTGGTTGAATTGAGAAGACAATTGGACAAGTCGATCGATGTTGGGTTCATTCATCCCTTCAAGGCTTTATATGGTGCTCCGATATTGTTCTAAAAGAAGGCAAATGACAGTCTTCGCATGTGTGTTGACTATCGTGCATTGAATAAAGTGACAATAAAGAACAACTACTTGGTGCCTTTGATACAAAATCTTATGGACAAGTTTGTCTTTACAAAGCTGGATTTGAGGTTTGGTTATTTGCAAATGATAATTGATGATGGAGATGAGCACAAGACAACGTGCGTGATGAGGTTTGGTGCTTATGAGTTTTTAGTTATATTGTTTGGTTTGACAAATATGCTACAAAGTTTTGTAATATGATGAATGATATGCTTTATGAATACTTAGATAACATTGTTGTAGTGTATCTGGATGACATTGTTATTTACTATGGATGATCATGTAGCATATTTGTCTCAAGTGCTAAGCAACCTTCGAGAGCATAAATTGTTTGTAAAAAAGGAGAAATGTGAGTTTGATTGTACAAAGATTATGTTTCTAGGACATTTAGTGAGTGTGGGTCAAGTGAGGATGGACTCGAAGAAAGTGCAAGTCATATTGTTGGAGATGGGGTCATTTTTAGGTTTAGCCAACTACTATCTTTAATTCATTGAAGGGTACAACAAGAAGGAAACCTTATTGTCTGATTTGTTAAAGAAAAACAAGAGGTGGGATTGATCTGACGAGTGTCAGCAAGCATTCGATAAGCTAAAAATGGCAGTAATGTCTGAACCAGTAATGAAGTTTCCAGATTTTTTGATGTCATTCAAAGTCTATATTGATGCTTCAGATAGGGTTGTTGGTGGTGTACTGGTGTAGGATAGTCATCTAATGGCATTTGAAAGTCGAAAACTAAATGAGGCAGAACAAAATTACTTTACGCATGAGAAGGAAATGACAATAGTGGTTCACTGCCTTAGAGTTTAGAGGGTTTATCTGTTGGGGGTGAGATTTATAGTAAGGAAAAATAATATTGCTAATACTTTCTTCAATACTCAGAAAAAGTTGTCACGACAGCAAGCATAGTGGCAGGAGTTCTTGGCAGAATACGATTTTGTTTAAGAACACAAGTCGGGGCAACATAATTTGGTTGCGTATGCTCTTAGTAGGCGTGAGGTGCTTACTATAATGTTTTCCATTGTGATGGTGGAATCATACATACTGGACAAATTGAAGCAAGCTATCGAGGAAGATGCAGTTTATACTAAGTTAATTGACCTCATACGAAATGGAACTATACAGAGGTATTAGCTAGAAGAAAGGGCCTTCTACATGCAAAAAAGAGTCGTATCTATGTTCCAAATAGAAGGCCAAGGAAGCATTTGTTGATGGAAACATATGCATTGCTAAAATTGATGTTGGGTTATTTTACAAGAATGTTGTGATGTACTTTGGGGTTTCATCTGACATTGTGAGTGATCGTGATGTGTGGTTCACTAGGAGATTCTGAATTGCTCTATTTGGTTTAATGGGCACAAGGCTGAAATTCTCTACTATTAACCACCCACAGACCAATAGACAAATAGAAAGAGTAAATGCTTTAATGAAGGAATTCTTGAGGCATTATATGACAATGACTCAATAAAGTTGGCTTGAGATGCTAGATAACACTTATTTTTATTATAACCTCCATAAGTCATCAGTCATGAATGTAAGCCTGTTTGAATTGGTGTTGGGATGCTCAACCTTAAACCACCAGCTGAGGTAGCAGTACAGAAGTCATGGGAAGGAATCCTACTGCGTACAAGTTTGACAAGGAAAGGCAAGAGTTATTTGAATATGCTCAGGCCAGCTTACGTAAGGCAGACGAATGTGTGCAAAAATATGAAAATCTAAAACGAAGACCACTGGAGTTTGAGAAAGGTGATATGGTGTTGCTGAAATTGACCCCTCAAATTTGGAAGAAGACAATTGGGAAAAATCAGCATCGAGGACTAGTGCCAAGGTATGATGGATCATTTGAGATAAAAGAAAAGGTAGAAATTGTTGCCTACATATTGAAGCTGTTAGATAAACCAAAGTTTCACCCTACATTTCATGTCAGTTATTTGAAGCCTTTTCATGATGATCAAGAGGATCTGGGAGGAGTAAGTCAAAGAAGGCTCAGACGAGGGTGTCAGACTCTTCAAGTGGGGATGGTTTGTCACAGTCTTAAGCGCGAGGGCGTGCCAACATAAACACTACTGAAGTTACAGCAGCATGCATGAGAACTGACAGATTCATAAGCAATATTGACACGATCAAAAGATTGATGTCTTATCTCAAGTGTAGGAGTGTCGAAATAATAAATAAACCGGCAAGACCAGTGTCGAACCATAGAGAGGTGAACTATATAAATTACAAATAATGTATATTTAATAAAACAAAGAGTTTATAAGAATTTTATGGGATATTGATGTAAGGATTAAACAATGATAAAACAATTGTCAAAGTTAGAGGATCCACTAATGGTATTTCAAATAAGTATAGTATAAACTCTTTTTATTACTTAACTGGAAACCACACACAAAGGAGGTTCCAAATGGATTATAAATTGTTAACATTGTTAACATGATTACATTAGTTATCTTATTAGAATAATGTTAATACTTGTAAATGTTGTCAGGTATTCATGATGTTAATTTATATTAACAACAAATCAAGTTCCTTTCATAACACGGGTGTCGGTTATACCATACAGTTGGTTATGAAAGGATCAAGTATTTGTTGTACCAAGGGTTAAACAACATAAATCTAGATTAACCATTTAACAAGCAAAGTATTAAGAGTGAATAAGATAACAAATACAAAACATGTTAATATCAAACATTAAAGTCCATGTTAAGTTTACACTATACTTATTCTTACACCATTAGTGTAACCTTTTCATCTTGACATAATAAACTTAGCTAAATATAATGAAGAAGAGAAACATAAATAAAAAAACATAAGAACATAAGTATAGTAAAGGAAATGAAAAGCATAAACAAGAAATTAAGGAAAATATAACATGAAATAAAACTTAAACATTACAAAAATATAAATAAAGAAATAAAGAGCATGATCTTGATCTGAAAACCAAGATGCCTAAATGCATGGCAAATGCCTCCTTTTATAGGCCAAAATTCAGAACTATTGATTTGATGACTAATTATTGAGTGGGTAGCCACCTCATGACTTGGTAACAATTATTATCTTCTTGTCTGCAGCAAACGTCATTGCTAACATCAGAATTTGAACATATAGTCCTCATGAAAGTTCTGGGAAATTGACTCATCTTTCCAACAAAATGAGAATGAGGTCATTTGGACTTCTAGAACTCGAGATATAGGCTGAACACTGAATAGTGTCTGGGCTGCAGGACAGATTTCGACTTCTCCGTTGTTGCTACCATTTGAACTCGAAAATGGCACTTTTAAATCTTGGACTTTCATGAAAGTTTTAGGCCTATGTCTTAGTTTTCCATACATATAAACCAAACCTAAATCCAAGTTCTACAACTCCAGTTATGATCCAATAACCGAATGGTGTTCCAGTTTGGACTGAACCAGCATCTCTTTTCTAAGCTTAGCTCTCTCTTTGTCTTCTCAATTTCAGTAGTTAAACTCATCAATCAATCCTTTGATTTATGTGATAGGCCTGCATTTAAGATGAATATTTACCATAAATTAAAGGTATCTTATATTATTAGACATGTCATTATAAAACATGATATAGTTGAGTTATTGATACTTCAAGTGCAAAATAATGATATAAAACCTTGATAAAAATACACTTTTAAGTACTAATCACACCCCCCCCAACCAGCTTATTACTAGTCCCTAGTAATCAAAGCGTTAAAATAGAAAAATAATTTGCAAGTTCCACAAAGCCAGGCATTCATCATTTAACTTTCATTAATTTATCCAAATAAACAAACTCTCATTAAATTTATATATCTGCTTCATACTTCTTAAATAAGATATTAATAAACCTTTCTTTTGTGCTCAATATATCAACACATAGTTATGGGGCTTTACTTGGAAGAAACAAAATTTTGTTTTAATGTTTAAGGTTAACTTCCTTAGGTTGGGATTATTATCTTTTGTTTTTTTTTAAAAAATATATATACATATAACTTAAAACACAATGCATCTTTAACCCATGTAACGAGCTTTAGGCTAATGACTCCCAGGCCAGTTGATCTTAGGGCATTAGGTGTTGAGACATCCCTTCGAGCTTAGTAACTTGGGTTGTAGATATTGATACGTAGATGGTGCAATGTTTGATTCCCTTAAGCTTTTCTCCTTAACCCATGTAACAAGCACTGGGCCAATAGCTCCCAAGTCAGTTGACTTGAGGGTATTAGGTGTTAAAACACCTCTTCGGGCTTAATTGTTTAGGTTAGGGAGGCTACGAAACCAAACTTATCTACGTTTTTATTATAATCAATATTATCAATTTGTTTTTGTTTTTGTTTTTGTTTTTGTTTTTGTTTAAATTATATACTATCCATTTCTCTTAGTTGTTACCTTTAACAAAAAAAAACATAAATAATATAATAATTCAATGTGCAACCCACAATCATATGTTAAAGTGTGTGTGTGAAAATGAAGGTTTAAAAATACTTGTTAAATGAGTATATGAGCATAATCAAGTGATAACAATGCGAGAGTTTGTAAACTTGAATATTTCAAGAAGTATTCTGATAGACCTTGTTAAGAATGTTTACTAAGATGCGTCTCAAGAGTCACTAAAGTCACTAAAATTCCTTTTTTACTCTGTCATCCTAGTAACAACAGTTTTGCAAATGGTTTTAATAATAGAAAACACAGTTAGTTAATTAATTTTTTTTTAATATCAACTATTACCCTCTCCCCCCAACCAAACCGAGACATTGTCCTCAATGTCCTAAGGTAGAAAGATAGAGTATAGAAGACATCACCTGAAACAACGAACACTGACAAACCTGAAACACACTTAAACAAATATAAGAAACAAAAAAACACAATAATAAAACCAAAAAACACAAAGTTTTTACAAACAAAGGCGTAAATCCAATCTAAGCTTTTTACGGCTGTCCATGGTTGACATTTACTCCCCCTTTTCCTTATAAATAGTCGGCACTCCCCTCCCTTTTTTGTTAAAATTTTTCTTGTTAATTCATTGCCTCCAAGTGTTTATTTTACCTACAAACCCTTAATCTTGGAAGGGTTCTTGAAATTTTGGTGTTTCTCTCTTGATTTGCAAGAATGAAATACAAAAACTTTCTCTTTTCTTTCCTTATGGTTGCTGCATATTTTTGGTGAGGAGATGAGTATTTATACTCTATAATTTCTCTTATTTGCACTTAGGCCCCATTTTCTTCAAGTGTATTATTTTTTATAATCAAGCTATACTTCTTTTCATTTTTTATAACTTCACCTCAGAACTTTTAGTTTAGCTTATTTTCCTCAATTTAATCCAATCCTCAACATTTTCAGGTTAATTTATAATGTCTCAAAATATTTTGCCCAAAAATTTATATCCCAAAAATTTCTTAATTCTCATTTTTTTATTTAACCCTATGAATGAATTTCTTCGCTTTATTTCCATTTAGTTAGTTTGTAATTTATGCAACCTTATTTTCCTGGGATTTACAGGTTAACACTCCTTCTTTATATTTTCTCTATTGCTATTTCAATTTAAATAAATTATTAAACTATTTTGTTATTTTAATTTCCAATTTTAGTTTACTTGATTAGATAATTTTATAAAGTTTATATTTTATAAATTTCAAACTTAGTAACACTTATTGATAAAATTTTAAAAATACATATATTCAAATAAAAAGAAATAAGAATACATACACTTAAATAGAAAAAAAAATAAGCACCCA
>Ga0307515_10017656_pt1 | contig 12981 bp, 9 predicted proteins | sample 17_EM_MG_FD_194513 | JGI IMG/M metagenome (GOLD analysis project Ga0307515, IMG submission 194513) | Populus trichocarpa ectomycorrhiza microbial communities from riparian zone in the Pacific Northwest, United States - 17_EM | ecosystem: Host-associated > Plants > Roots > Unclassified | place...
GACCCCAGAATACCCCAGTGGGCGAAGTGTTGTGGTCATAGCGAACGACATCACCTACAAGATTGGCTCTTTCGGTCCTGCTGAAGATAACTTCTTCTATCTCGCCACCCGGTACGCTCGTGAGCGTGGCTTGCCGAGGATTTACCTCTCTGCCAACTCCGGCGCTCGTCTCGGTCTTGCCCAAGAAGCGGTGAACTTATTTTCTATCGCGTGGAACGTCCCCGATGCACCAGAGAAAGGATTCAAGTATCTCTATCTCACCCACGAGAACTGGCTCAAGTTGCAGGAGAAGGCCGAGGGATCCGTACACGTGGAGGACGTCGAAGAAGACGGCGAATTGCGTCACAAGATTACGGACATCATCGGGTTGGAGGACGGTCTCGGTGTGGAGTGCCTCAAAGGCTCTGGTCTCATTGCTGGCGAGACTTCTCGTGCTTACGATGATATCTTCACCATCACCCTCGTTACCGCCCGCTCCGTCGGCATTGGCGCTTACCTCGTTCGGTTAGGAGAGCGTGCTGTGCAGGTGGAAGGCCAGCCTATCATCCTCACGGGCGCTCCGGCGCTCAACAAAGTCCTCGGTCGGGAAGTTTACACTTCGAACTTACAGCTCGGCGGCACCCAAATCATGCACAAGAATGGCGTCTCGCATCTCACCGCGGGCAGTGATCTCGAAGGTGCCCAACACATCTTGCAATGGCTGTCGTACGTTCCAGCTGTGAAGGGACAACCTCTTCCGGTTCTTGACACCACTGACCCATGGGATCGTGAGATTGGATACAAACCTCCCAAGGGGCCTTACGATCCCCGCTGGTTCATTGCCGGAAAGACAGACGAGACGACGTCCGAGTGGCAGTCAGGTTTCTTCGACAAGGGTTCCTTCCAGGAGACTTTAAGCGGATGGGCTCAAACCGTGGTGGTCGGCCGCGCCAGGATCGGGGGTATTCCAATCGGAGTCATTTCTGTCGAGACGAGAACCATCGAACGTCTCGTTCCCGCCGATCCTGCAAACCCAGCTTCCTTCGAGCAGAAGATCATGGAGGCTGGTCAGGTGTGGTATCCCAACTCTGCGTACAAGACAGCTCAGGCGATCTTCGACTTCAACCGCGAGGGACTTCCGCTCATCGTCTTCGCGAACTGGCGTGGATTCTCCGGCGGTCAGCAGGATATGTACGACGAAGTGCTGAAACAAGGTTCGAAGATTGTCGATGGCCTCTCCTCTTACAAACAACCAGTTTTCGTGTACATTGTACCGAATGGAGAACTCAGAGGTGGTGCCTGGGTGGTTTTGGACCCATCGATCAACTCGGAACAGATGGAGATGTACGCAGACGTTGACGCTCGAGCGGGTGTTTTGGAACCGGAGGGTATTGTTGAGATCAAGATGAGGAGGGATAAGATCCTGAAGGTGATGGAAAGGTTGGATCCTGTGTTCGCGACTCTGAAGAAGGAGAGCGTGGACCAATCAAAGACGGCCGAAGAGCGGGCTGCTGCTGTCGAGAAGTTGGCCACCAGAGAAAAGCACCTGGAGCCTTCCTACAAGCAGGCGGTGTTGTTGTATGCTGATCTTCATGAGTGCGTGCTCTTTTCTGCTTCGGGATGCTTTGATGATAGCATTGACACCGGGCGCTTCTAGTCGCACCGGACGCATGGAAGCAAAAGGATGCGCGAAGCGGATGGAGTGGACAAACGCCCGTCGTCACTTCTACTGGGCCGTTCGTGGTCGGGTTGCTCGATCCTCTGCGTTGGGCAAATTGGCCGAGGCCGACCCGAGTCTCACGTATGATCAACGACGTGAAATTCTGGAAGACTTGTTATCATTGGACCCCGGGACTTCGCCTCAAGCAATCGCGGAAGCCTACGAGGCGATCGATCTCAAGCATAAGATCTCCAAGCTGAAGAGCGAACACCTCTTGGGGAAGTTGCTGGCTTTTGCGGAAGAGGACAAACAGGCAACGATCGATGGTCTGACCAGGCTGATCTCAGGTCTTGGAGAAGACACCAAGTCAGCATTGCTGTCCGCGCTCCGGTCGTGAGAGGTGGGTTGATTCAGTTCTGGATTATTTGTGTGTCGTCTGATGACGTTCTGTAGTGAACTGTCGAGTTTCCTTGTACCAAAATGCTGTTGAATGCTTTCGTCATGTCGTTCTAGCCTGTCATGTTCACGGTTGTCGTTTCTTGCCTCCTTGATGCATCGCTGTTTCTCACCTTTTTCTTTCTTTTTTGCTGGATAAGCTTTGATGGAGTTGTTGGAATTATAATGCGGATGGTAGTACACCAATTGTCACGGTAATACGCCCGATATATAGATTTCCCTGGCGGGGTGAATGTGATTCATGAAGCGGTGATCAGGGGGACACGGAATGCTGGTGATCGCCGAGGTGCTACCGAACCCCGCACTTCAATGACCCGGTTCTCGGCGCATTCGTCGTCAGGTCTACTGTATGCTGGCAGTTAAGACCAGCTGGGTAATGGGATGAAATTGAGGTCATACAGCATCCCAAGACGGATTGATCTTTGCGTTGATGGTCGCCAGAGACCCGGACAGTGGCTACAAATTGGCAAGGCGTCACTTGCACGGGTGATGCACATGAATTCAATGGGCGGCGTCGAGATTCCGTGGAGTAATTCTCTCCCATATCGCTGCAATTTCCTGCGCCTCGAATCCATATCGTAGTCGGCTGCATACGACCACGACGACTACCACGACGACTACCAAGGTCGCGACGGCGGCGACACCGACCACAACAGCGGCCTATAACTAACTGGGTATTCCTTGTCCATCACGATGGCAGGATCTAATTGGATGTTCAAAAAACCTGTTGACGAATTCGAGAAACAGCTTCGGCCGCGACCGTCTTTGCCAATTTCCGCATACACCTCTCCCCGCTCCGTCCCCAACGTGCCCTCCATAGCGTCCTCCATCCGGTCTGTCTTTACTTCTCAAAGGAAGAGCAAAGGACCCGCAGTGCTTGGCCTTGGTTCATCAGCTTCCACATCAGCCCTCTCACTCCGCTCCGGCGATCTCTCAGACTCCTCTCAGATCACTTCCACCTACTCCCATCCCTACCCCCTCAACGACGCCCCAAAAATGCCCAAAGTACCCTCAAGAGACGTCACGGAAGAAGAGGCCGAGTGCCCGGTCTGCCTCGAACCACTTAGTTTCAGTTTTAGGCTCCCGGGAGAGAAACCGCACATAGTTCCCGAGTGCGGCCACGCGTTGCACGAGGTACTTATTTCTTTCCGTTCTCAATCCCCGCGCGCTAAATATTCGCCCCCGTATCGCCTCACAGGCGTGCTTCTCCGCGGTCTATGGTCCCCCGCCCGGTCCATCTAGAGTCGGAGTGATCAGAAAATCCAACCTTGGCGTTTGTGGGGTATGCCGGCGACCGATGAAGGTCGGGGATGGGGACGGTGGAAAATCCAACAGTAAGTCCTCTCCATACTCTCCAACGCGTTTTTTTTGGCTCACAGTGGCGTAGAGCTCGCTGCGTTGACTGGAATGGGCGATCCAACCGACGGCACTTTTTACCCGGGCCGAGACACACCATCTTCGTTACGCGCCTTCCCCCGCACCCAATCAACACTACAGCGACCGTTTGACCCAGACGAAGACGACCCGGTAGATCACACGGGGTCCATAAGATCACACGATGGATCCGGTTCGAGTTACGTGGTCGCGCCATCCATCCAAGTCCGCTCGGAATTCCCGACGATCACCCGAACCACTGACCCAAGCCAGCCCCTCACATGCATTGTTGTCATAGAGCTGCCCGGAAAGCGTCCTCCAGGTTCCGCGCCGGTACCACAGGTAATCGAAACTTTCCCAGTCAAGCCCAACATGTTGGATTCTCGAACCTCAAGCACCATGGGCACTCCCAGCCCTGACTCCCCACCACAATATGCCACCACCACTGGCTTGCAGCGTTCCCGATCAGCCCAGGCCCTCTCCCCGATGTACACCACCTCTTCCCTCCAAGAACAGAGGCAGAATTTTGTCGAGCCATATCGGGATGATCACACGACCCATTCGGAGGAATCCCCTTTCCACGCCATCACTGAGGACCTCAGGGCCAGAATAATCGACTGGAAAGGTCATCCCATCTCTGGACTTGGCCCCCTACAGATGTACGATCTCCTCTCCGTTCGACGGGACGCGATTGTTCGCGAATTCTTCGTGTACCTATTCAAGGAAGCCATCATCTGTGTTGTCGAGGAGAAGAAACGTGGTCTGGGACGACTTCTGTCAAACGCTGGCGTTGGCGATAACGGTTCCCTCAACGGTGGGGCCGCTAGTCAACAGAAGGGTGTTTTGCGTCTCAAGGGTCGCATCTATATCAGGCACATTAAACACGTGACGGACACCTCCGTCGCAGGCGAAATGAGCTTGACGATCGACATGGAAGACGAGCGGTTGGATTCGTTCATTCTTATTTTCCGCGAGCGTTCTTCCCTCGAGACTTGGAAGAGTCATATCCAAAGGCTCGTTACTGCGTTTCAACAACAGAATGGATTCGTCAGTCCCAAACAACCGTCCCCCAGGGACACTGCCGCTTTGGAGGAGTTTGGTGGAAATGGCAAGGCTGCCAGGATGCTCAGTGGAAGTACTGGAACCACGTCGTACAGCAACGAAGACAGCATTCTTAGTGGTCCTTCTTCCCATTCGACAACCTCTTCTACTTCTCATGTCTCTATAGGTGGCATAGACAAGACACTCAGGGCTCACTACAGCCAACAACAGCGCCTCGCAACCCTCGAGGAAGACGGTGGACCCTCAAGATATAGCACCCCCATCCCCGTAGCTTTGGTCACCCCGCGTCTCTTGGGTGGTCCCTCAAACTCCCTCACCCCTCTCAATCACCCTTCATTGGACCTCATCCTCGTCATCTCCATTCCCCCACCACACATCACCGCCAGCGCTGCAAACCTCAAGCACCGAGTCATCAAGACTTCTCTCGACTTCATTATCGCGTCCCTCTCTCCGAAGGATCGATTGAGCTTGGTAACATTTGAGGTCGGGGTTGGTGGTAAAGTCCGGAAAACTCCGTTCCTGAACGTCGGCAAGTCCACGAGTCAAACCCGTCTTAGAAAATTCGTCGACGAGATAGGAGCTCGGCCCGATCCTGACAACGACGAATTCCTGGTTCGAGGTTCACAAGAAGAGAAGACTGATGTTGTCACGGCCGTAAACCATGGTAAGTTATATCCCTAACGTAACACGCGTTTCATTGATTATCCGTTTTCTAGGTCTTGATGTTGTCCTTCAACGCAAGGCAAAGAATCCCATCTCCGGCATGATTCTGATCAGTGACACCGCGGATACCACCCGCCGGGCGCAGATGGACCTTGTCTTGGCGCGAGCGGAAGCAGCTAGCATCCCTATCCACGCGTTCGGCTACGGACGGTCCCATGATCCCGCCTCACTCTGGTTGATTTCCAATCACACCTCTGGCACATACACATTCGTGAAGGATTGGTATGACCTGCAAGGCTGCATCGCCGGTTGCGTGGGTGGCATGATGTCTATCGGGTTGAGGGATATGAAACTCCACTTGAAGATTGTCGATGGGCAACAATTCAAGATCAGGAAACTCTCAGGAGGTCCCACTTCTATCCTACACTCTGATGGTCGGGATGTCGATGTTGAATTGGGCGAGCTCAGATACGGGGAGAGGAAGGAAATGCTCGTCGAGTTGGAACTTGACAATACCGAGATGGCCGTCGATCTTACAGGACGAATGGGCAACAAGAGGCGAACGCTGAATGCGACGGATCAATTCAATCAGCTCATGGGACTCGACGCCTTGTTGAACGGAGACAGTCCCGACCTTGTCGAGGGAATGATGGATAGGATGATCGACGAAGTGCCTGTGTTCGAGGTCGATGGTTCATTCTACGACCCTTCGGCCGGAAGGCACGTCACGAGGTTGGCTCACCCGGTGCTGCTCACCGTCACTGTTATGCCCCCACACGCCTCTAGGACACGTTCGGTCATTCCTCCAGGCTCTGACCCGGATATCGTCAGGAGGAGGATGGAGCTACTCACCTCGGACATGATCACCCGCGCCTTGGTCCTTGTGTCGAGGAAGAACCACCAACAAGCGCAGAAGATTCTGGTGGAGACGAGGAGGATCTTACACACCGTCGTCCAAAACATTGGAAGCACCCTGCCTGCCGGTGGTAGCGTCAACACGTCGACGGTTGTTAGTAGGAACCGAAAGGAGATTCTTCAATTTGCGGCGATGAGGGCGTTACAGGCGATGATGGCAGACATGCAATTGTTGTCAGAAGCCCTAGAAGACAATCCCGAGGTCTTTGTTCACGATCAGAGGAACTTCGGTGCTCAACAGGTACGATTCTTCTTCTCTCGTTTGCTGCCTGTTTGGTTTACTAACTGCCCCAATCTTCTCAGGCTATGGTTCTCCGAGACCAAAAGAGTTGGAGTGATCGAAGCGCCATCGAGCGTTTGTTCTGGACTGTGGACAACTCGATTGAGCTCGCGACACGAAGTACTGATTGGGTCGGTCGTGACTAGGGGGGAAGCCGCGTTGGTTACCTGGTTTTCTCCATTGTGTGTTTATCTGTTTCTCGTTATCTGTTGTTTACCCTGATCTCTTCTCGCTGTCGCTTATTTCCCGTCCGTTCACATTACGAGTCTCCGAATCTCACCGGTATTCACACGCTCACTCGATCTTTTCTCTCTATCTCTCGTTACCCATCGACCCCTCTCATTTCTCGTCGATTATTCTGTCTGGTTCCGTTTTCCCTTGTGGCCAACTGTTTTCTTTTTCTTTCAATATCACACTCTCTTCTAATCTACCTTGGTTTCTTGTTCCCATTTCCTTTCCTCTCTGATTCTCAGATATCCTCTAGGAAGTTAATAGCATGACACGTTCTCTGGAACGTTGATTCGTGGGTAGCTTTTTGATCAAGTATCCCGACGAAGAGCGGTTTGCCCGAATGCTGCCTTGCGTTTCCCCGCCGCACCGGATGAACGTTCTCAAGCCGCCAAGTCTCGTGCACATGAAATCTAATGATAGAGCTTAGAGAACTATCAAGATGATCAGATCGTTCCGCAGTCTCGACTGCCTCCGACCACAGCCGACCAACACTACCTTCGCGCTCTCCACCGTCAGGCGCTTCCGGAAATATCGTCGTTGGGGCGATAGAGAATCAGTGTGAGGGACTCGTAGTGCTTGGTTGGCGCATACCCCCCCCCCCCAAACTACCTGACCTATATAAATTGCCAGCATCCTGCAACTGCTCAGTCAACGAAATTTCCTCAGAACACTTGTCCGGAGAACTTCTTGTAATCACCACTCACGCGTGATTACAAACATGAGGTCCGTTTTGTCTGTATCGACCTTTGAGATGCGACTGATCCTCAAGACCCAGCACACCGCATCTCGTACGCACGTCCGATCCTGAACACCAGGGAGAACCCAGCTCGCACCCGTTAGACCCCAGTGTCTTCAAGTACAAGCTAAACCTCGGTGACCGGTGCGGTCTGACCCAGACTGGCGTCCACCAATGCACTGTGCCTCCCAATAACATCAGCACCGTCCCGCACTGGCACAGCAACGAGGACGAATGGTTCTACGTTATCAGAGCGGGAGAAGGTGCACGTATCGTCCTCTATGAAGACGGTGAGACGGAGCCTAGAGAGGAGGAAGTGAAGACGGGTGACTTCTTTGGGTTCCCGGCTACGACCAAGATTGGGCATGCGTTCAAGACCGGGGTGGATGAGATGGTATACCTCGTTGGAGGGGTTAGGAAGGAGGTGGAGGTCGTTCATTACCCTGCGATAAAGATGAAGGCTATCATTGATAGGACTGGACCTGGTCTCATGTGGGGGGTCAAGGAGGAACACGTGTTGACCCCCAAGAACCAGCCGTTCAAGAAGTGATAGTGATTATCAAACCTCTTCGCTGGGTGCGTCTGGTCCAGGTCAGCTTCACCAGTGCATCTGCTGATCTTTGTTTTGCTTTGCGGTAGGGTTAGGGATCGCCATGATCATTGTTTCAAACAATTCACCTCCACACCTCAAAAATGTTCTCATCGTCTCTTCTGCATCCCCACAACACTGAGACCCTACACATTAAAATTTGAATTGAGGGTGTTTTGGCTGTTATTTCCCTTCTATTTAGACCCTGTCACAATGCAAAATGGATGAGAAAGAAGAGGCACTATACTTGAGATCAAACATCTAATCCATCAGAATATGTGTGAACCTCTTACAAACCATCATAAACACACCAAATCTCCCAATAGCTTGGACTAACATATTTCAGTCAAGCTCATTTTCCCCAGGGAACATATGGATGAATCTGAGAAAGCACCATCCATGAGTAGAACACAAACCTAATAATAATATTACAGCCACCAGGAGTATATACACATGTAGAAAATGAGGGGGGATATCCAACAAGGCAGTTTGGGACAAAGAGAAAGTGTTTAAGATTGCAGGAAGGAATAGGAATAATGATGGTGAGATCAGGTAGTCAAAGGTGCTATATAGCTGGTGATGGGTTAAAGTCAAATGAGGGAGAAGGGATGATGGTTAGAACTCAATGATGATGGGTCCCAGGTGCTGACCATTCACTATGACCAGAGAATTACCCTCCCACCTCACATCATGCCCATCTCTCCCTCTCCAGTTAGGGGGTATCCATAAGACTTTCCTGCCTCTAAAATCCACAACCCATTTAAACCCATCTCTAATATAGTGTCCCTGAGGAGACTGGAGATACTTTACCCGTTTGACTTTATGTTTTGTTGTGAAGCTTGCCTCTGTTGCTTCTATTTGCCGGGGAAGGCCAAAATATGACTGGGCAAAAGGACCCTGTAACTGTACCCCAACAACCTCCAGCTGGTATCCAACTGGAGAAAACTGAATGTCTTCAACCTGCCCCTGTGCCATATATTTGTTGATCTTCTGAGATTTGACATTATAAAGGCAAACTTCCCTATCAACAGTGAAGGCAACATAGGAGCAACACTTGGATAATCTCAAGTTCTTCCCAGTATCCAGGCAAACATCAAAGGCCAAGGGCTCATCAACATCCACTGTGCTGGCACCATGAGGTGTATTCACAATCACTCCTGCTTTGAGACTCCATATGACAAGCTTATGCCTATCCAACACAACAATGATATTGCTAAAAAGCCTAATGTCTTGAATTTCCATTGCTGTGTCAATAGACCGTTGCAGAATATCCAAGCGGGAGTCAAAGACTGTGACCACACTAGCACCCTGCTGTGAAATTGCAATGTGTGTCCTATCTGCAGAATATGCCACCAAATAGTTGCCATATCCATGGTGGGGCTTGGACATGTTGTGAGGTGAAGGACTGGTGGAAATTTCTGGATATGATGACTGGATCCTGTTTGGGAGCAGATCCCATGAGGACGGGGCCCCAGTCACAATCCTTTTCACCATGGAGTGGGTTTCCTGGCCATACAACTTCTGAATGATTGATGACTGGGGGGCAAGCAGGAGTGCAGAGTGGTAGATATGGGGTGCAGATTGGCTGATTACTTCAAAAAAACTGGTCACAAAGTACAGGCAGTCTGTGGCAGTGTTGAGAAGAGAGGTGACATCCATAGAGACCTTGACCTGTGTTCAAGTTAAGTTTGATAGCCTACAATTTAAGCCATCAATCTAGACATACCTCATTCAGCCATTCTACAGTGACATCTAATGCATGCTTAGCATCACCTAGAACACCAAGAACACTCAATACTTCCAACCAGAAGAGGAATTTCTTTTCCAAAAAGTGGTGTAGAGCAGAAACCACATTTGCAGCCTCATCCTCAGGCTTCCTTGCAAGAAGGTGGTTGTACCATGATCTGCATGCATACTCCAGAGCCCCACAGACACTACTCTCCTTGATCTTCTTTGGCAGATTCTCAACCTCAGAGTTGAGGGCATAGTATGGGAGTGAGTACATGTTCTTCTCCAAGGTCTTGCCCATAAGATCAAGGCAGTGCAGGAGGAGTTTGGTGTGGTGATCAGGGGATATGTAGAACCGGTGGTCATTGCAGCGGGTGGCATCTGTGATGAAGTCAGGAAATGACTTGTGGAATGATTGGATGGGGTGGTTAGTATCATCATGCAGTGCTAGTAATGATTGAATTGACTCGAGGAGGGGCAGGACCTCACCACACTCAATACCCACTAGTGTGGCTATTGAAGATGGCGAGAGGGGATTGATGACAAGGATCACAGCACCCAGGATGGAGCGGATCATGGTGTCATCGTCCAGGTCTTTTTCGAGGAAGGCTGTCTGGAGAATTGACATGTACAGGGAGTCGAGGCTACCGTACGCCTTTAATCCCACCTGGCCTTCGTGTGTTGTGCTCTCCGGAGATTTCATAATGATATCAAGTCGTTTCGACGGACACCTGAATTTGTGTTTGAGGAAATTGACCGTCGCAATAGCGTACACAAAAAAGCCAGCTGCCCTTTGACAAAGTGAATCAAGTTGTGCACCTGTCGGCCAACCCTGAGGTCGGCGGGGGAGTTTGGATAATTCGGATTCGAGGAAGCGACGGATGTCGTTGTCAACGGTGTAACGTCTAACCTCGTGGAGAATGAAGATATCTGTTGATTCCTTCGGCAGGGCGCCTCGAACGCCGCCCACAATGTGTGTTTCCGGTCGGCCAGTGATGAAGAACTTGACTCCGGGAATCTCGGAAACCAATTCTGCCAGTGCGACGAGGATGGCGGATTGGTCACCCTCATCCTTGCACTCATCGAGGGCATCGATCACAATCACAGTTGAAATTCCTGCATACTGGAGTGGGCCGACGAGTAACTTTTGCATCTGGGATTGAAGCGACTCGTATGTGATGTCTGGATCGGATTGGAGGAGACGGATAAATGAAGATCGGAATTCGGAGTATTTTTGTGCAAGCTGAAATGCCAGCGTCGGGAAGATAAGACTGAGATCACTGCGGTCTCCGAAATCTCTTGAGCAGAAGAACGAGGCGCCCAAACAGCCGTCGGCGAACATCCTTTCCGCGATGGATTTCGCGATGGTGGTTTTACCCGTCCCAGCGAGCCCATTGAGCCAGAAGACGGGAGGTTTCTTGGGATCCTTGGCCCAGCACTCAATCTCGGTCAAGACAGTCCCTCGCGTTCCCTTCAGACACCCATTTCGGTCCCCGTGACGATATTCCACTCCCCTCGCGCGGCGACAGGCGTTCAAAACCAAGGACGCGACTTTACAACATGAAAGTTAGCCCTTTCCACTTTCGTTCAAAAGGAGTCTGACCTTCGTCCTGTTCAACGATCAGGCACGTTCCCAAGTATTGATTTCAGTGACTCACAATTAGTTCGAGATTCAGATCGTATACCACTCGCTGTTGCTCGATCTGTACCGGCAGTCTTAACGAGGAGCGTCGTCGGAACATTTTGGGATCGCTACTGACCTGGTAGTCCATGACAGCATCTTGAATACCGTCTACGAGATCGGCCGGAATTGGGACATCCCCTTCGTTTCCTGCTCGACCTGCAGCCTCGACACAACGCAATGTCGCTCGAAGCTCGTGCTTAATCCGATCGAGGGCACTAAAAGGCGTCAATGCAGGATCAAACAAGAAGAAGCAGAAGCAGCCGACCTTAGCGGATCCGGATGTAGCACGGACGCCTGCGCATCAGCCTCGTCCCCCGCTGAGCCCAGCCAATCCAACCGTTCGAGGATGGCATCAATCTTCTCCTTCGTCACGGACGGTTTCTGCAGGCGGGTCAAGCGGCCATCTCGATAGATACATAGTCGGATCGCACCTCATGGAGTTTCAACAGAGTCTCAACGGAAGACTTGTGGAGCCAGCGAGTATTTTATCAGTATGCGATTAAACACGTAGACAGGTAGCCTTACGGTCAGTCCTCTGATCTGAGTGTATATAGACCGTTGCTGTGAGATCTGTTGTATCCGTGTTAACTCTGCTTTATCTCATGTGGCTCCTGCTCACTTGATAGTACACGATCGCGCTCCGGATCTCCTCAACGAGGTTGACCACCTCCTGAGAATCTGCCTGTTTGTCAAGGAATCTTTCTCGGTTACCCTTGTTTAATATGGCCTGTGCCCGCATTTCAACTCCCTCCAGAGAGCTAAGCGCGAGATCAGAGAAGATAACGGGGCGAGTACGATGAGTCTACCTGGAGAGTTCTTTGCGTCGCTGTTCCTCGTCAGGATCAATACCATTCGCAAAAGTTGCGAAGTTATCTTTCAGCTTCTCCAGCCACGGGGCGAGTTGTTCGGCCTTCTCCTTGACACCTTTGCACTGCTAGGAGACCGTCAATGGCAAATAGAAGCAGTACAGGATCACCCAACTTCATAATGTTTGATGAGTGCGTTAACACCACCGAGTGCTGCCTTGAGGGGGGGGAACCAGTCGGACGACTCCTTCGCGATGTCCAAAAGTATCTTGACACCGTCCACCACCCTCTGCACACTTTCTGTTGGCTGTCAGGGCCTTTCTAACTAAGGGTAATCGGGTGTGCTCACTTGAACTCGAAGCTTTTTTGAACACTTTTTTCATGAGCTTTTGTCGAACGCTGAGTGTGACCTCAAGAGAGGAGGAAAAAGGCTGCTTGCAGGATGGGGCTCCGAAACCACGAGGTGTTTGTTTGTACCACTCCCGTGACAGCGTCAGATCGAGCGCTAAGATAAATACAATCCGAATTATCGCGGCCGTGAGGCAGGCTGAGTAAAGTAAGCGTGCAGAGATATTCGGTGTCCGCGAAACCTAGACTGTGTGCGCAATGGTGGGAGCCATGAGAATATTGGAATAATCATTTCCCATGGTGCATCCCGGTCGAAATCTTTGCCGCTTCGAACTTGGCCAGGGCATGCTTTTGCGGGAAGGCTGCTTTCGTCAAAGATTATTGACGGTTCCCCGGAGAAAGTTAGAAATATACTGGAAACGATACCCCATTCTAGGTGAGTTATCTGAATGTCAACACGACATGACCAA
>Ga0307515_10017657_pt1 | contig 12981 bp, 13 predicted proteins | sample 17_EM_MG_FD_194513 | JGI IMG/M metagenome (GOLD analysis project Ga0307515, IMG submission 194513) | Populus trichocarpa ectomycorrhiza microbial communities from riparian zone in the Pacific Northwest, United States - 17_EM | ecosystem: Host-associated > Plants > Roots > Unclassified | place...
GCTGGTGGCGGCCCATGGAGCCCGCAAACCACCGGTCTCATGCCCGTAGCCTTAGGCCAAACGCTGTTGGCACGGGATTTGGCCCGATGGCTTGTGTGGCGTTCGGGGGCTGTAAGCCCCCGACGGCCTAAAGCTGCGGGCATGAGGCCGGTGGCCTGCGGCCCCCATGGGCCTCCATTCCCCATGCTGAAGAGTAGGTCTAGCCCCGGCAGTGATGCTCGGCATCAGTCTCCGGATGTGATACTCGGCTTCGCCGAGTATGCTCTCTCCTTTCCCATATATTTGGCTGTCTTTCTCTCTCTTTGCTCTTTAGACAATCACTTTTGTACGATAGTCAATTCAATATCTCTATTTGTACTCGATTGATCTCAACAAACGCCACACAAGCCATCGGGCCAAATCCCGTGCCACTACTCAAAAGCTATCAGTTCAAGCCTTTGTGTGACGGTTAGCAGTGCAGCGAGAGATACGACATGGAGCGAGAACCTACCCTCTATCGGATGTAGCCATCGTGCAAACATTAGCCAGCAAACAATAATTACCTCACGATATCCGACATTCGGGAAGATCTTACAAGCTATCGGATCAAACCATCGGGAGAACGTTAGCCAGCAGGTATTGCGCGAAGGGATCCGGCCTGCGGGCAGAACTAACTACCTATACGATCAAGCCATCGAGCGAACGTCATATATATGTATCCAGGGCCAGTGCAGCCACAATATCTGTGAAGCATACACGTTTCGAAGCAGCAAGTATAGTGCCGTTTCCCGTTTTGCCAAAGCTACTCCTTGCCTTCCTATCTGCTGCATCCTCTCAATGAGCAGCTGAACGGTGGAGTCAAGGCCACCCGTAGATGCCAAATGCAGCGCTGTCATTCCATCCTTCGTTTTAGCATCCTTGTCGGATTCAAGCTTCTCAATGAGCAACTGGACGGTGGAGTCATGGACGCCAATAGAAGCTAAGTGCACCACTATCATTTCGCCCTTGGTTTTGGCATTCTTGTCTGCGTTGAACTTCTCAATGAGCAGCTAACAATAGAGTCACCACCGCCAGTAGATGCTTAGTGCAGCGCCGTCATTCCGTCCCTAGTTTTAGCATCCTTATCTACTTCCAACTTCTCGATGAGCAGCTGTATGGCTGCCAGCAGACGCAAACGTGTAGCGTCATCTCGTAGATGTTTTTTTGTTTCTGTTTTGTTTTAATTATACTGTATTCACTCTACTTAGAGTATGACAGCCCCTTAATCCCCTCCGCCTCCGGGCTGGCAGGCTAGATGGCGGAGCTTCACTCCTGCTACCCATTGTCCCCTTCTGACAAAAGAAAGCATCTGAAAGCGGTTGATAAAATACAAAGGAAAAGGGATGAAATCAAGGAGAGCCCGCCGGCTCTTACACCTCCGCCCATTTGATCGGGAATTTCCCGACATCACTGGCTGCCAGGAAGTCCATCACCGCTTTATCGGACATCTCCACGGCGAGCAGCTCAGAGACTTGCACGTGTCGGCATCTGCCAACTCTCCATCCCGTCGCTTTCCCCACAACTTTTCTCAGCGTTTTCTGCTGGTCTTTCCATCGGCTGTAGTGGCGGAAAAGATGTTCCCACGTCTGGGCCGCCGTCCTGCCTCGGCCGCTGCACCACAAGCATTTGTTGTCGTCTCGGTATCCGACCTGTTTTAGGTACATGCCCACTGCCGCGTGTCTGGACTTCAGCCAGTAGAATCTGGCTGCCAGAGGCCTCATACTATTCATTGGGATGGGTCTCTTTCTCCCAGCTTTGCCTTCTAGCCTGTAGCCATGATGTCTGCTGTACTTGTCGGCCTCCCACACAGCCTTCACCAATATCTTTGCTTCTTAGATAATTCTGGTCCTGATCGCCACCGAGGAGTATACTTGTTCTTGTACTGTGCCTGCCCTGCGGCCCTCTTGCGCTACATTCGCTTGGGTATCTACTTCCTCATTCCTGGAGATGCCAGAGTGTCCTGGGACCCAGTGGATTTCTATTTCAATACCGGCTTCGCGAAGAGTCTTTGTGCTCTCCATAGTCCACCTGGTTAGCGGCTGCCCTGGCCCAGAATCCAGGTGCTCCGTTCGTCGGAACGCTGCTTGCAAGTCGCTGAAGACAGCTACCTACATCACTCCGTTTGTCTGCTGTGTGTCCATTCGCACTACGGACTCCCAGAGTGCAAGTCCGATTGCGCACAGCTCTGGATCGTTGACCTCCACTCGTCCAGTGCTGAGGTGGCTGTGGAAAGCTCGGCAGGCATCTCTCAGCTCGCATACTGCAGGAGCTCCCACTCTGCCGTCATTGGATCGCAATCCGTCTGTCCACCACACACAGACCCCCGCGCCCACTTTGACCTCTCACTGGCTCGCCCCGTGTATCGCCTGTCTGTTTGCCGGGGGGTCATCACTCATTATGACTGTCTTGACCGCAGGTGCTTCCTCCAGGCTGGGCGAAACGCATGATCTCTGCCTCTCGGCCTTGTTTGTGCTCTTTTTGATGACGCTGCATATTGGTGTGCCAGACGTGGGGTGGTTGTACATCCCCTCCAGTTTTGAACCTTGGTATGCATTAGCGAGCCTTGCTGTGAATTGTTGCTGCCTGTAGTCGAGGCATACTGGCGCAGGTGTGAGTCCTGAAGCTCTAATAAGTGGACGTAGTGGCATCGTGGGCAGAGCACCTAGGGTTGACCTGGCCTGCCAATTAAGAAGGAGTTGAAGATCCTCTCGTCTGCTGGTTTTTTTGGATCCCACCAGAGCTCACTTCCATATAGTGGAACCTCTTTGAAACAAGTTATGTGGACGGCTATTACCTGCTATGGGATGATTCCGTGCATCCTCGTGAGTACGCGCAATCAGACATCTGCCGCTCTGGCCATCCTCATGCATCAGTTGTGATGCTCTTTGAACATTAGGTGGGCATCCAGTCAGACTCCCAGGCACCATGTCGCTGCATTGTTGAATCGGACGAAACCATTTCCCACTCTTAATTTGGCTGTGAGTTTTGGCCGGAGGTGCTTCTTGTGGCCTCTCCTGCATGTGAAGAGTGCAGCGTCCGTCTTCGCAGTGTCGAACTGGAGATCTCGCCTACTGCTCATCCCGTAGATGCTTTTGTCATATGTGGGGTCTGGTAATTTCATAGTGTGGTGCTCGATGATGTACTTATAGCCTCACAAAGACGCAAGGTCAGTGCTGTCAACCCTTCCTTATCGTGGGTTTCGACCTTGACATTGCTCTTTAGTAACAGTTCCACCGCTGGAAGCGAGCCGCGCCATACTGCCCAATGTAGCAATGTCTGCTCCTACTCACTATCAGTAGCATTAAAGTCAGGTGCTGCCTTGATAGCTGCGAACAACCTTAATCGTATAGATAATCCCAGAAGCTTCCTTCCAGTGCCCTCTAGATCTTTAGGGCAATAAAATATCACGAGTGCTACGGTAGTTCCTGCATTATTCTGAATGGCCAGCTTCAGAGGGGTATCACCGTCTTCGTCTTCCTCATTGATGCCAGAACTCATTTAGTCATGAAGTAACAGGTAGTTAGGCTTCCCAATAGTGAGTCCCGTCTGGGCAACACTCTGACCGTGACAGAACTACGAATTTCGGGGCAGCGAATTCTGGACCGTTTAAGACCAGGGCAAACGATTCTTGGACTATATATCTGCAGGGCCCTGATGTCTCTATGACGTCATCGAATATAGAAGTCAACGATGCGAAGCGGTGCAAATTATGTTATTTTATACTCTTCAGGCCCTCTACTGGCACTAAGGCGTCTGCTGCCGCTTGTTTCAAGGCTCATCACTACATTTCACAACATCATAGCACCAGCTGCAGTTAATTGTAAGGCCAACCACCACGACCACCCGATGCCTTCTTCGGGTAGCGTCCAGTCCCCTGTTGATACTTGTACGGGCACTAGGGCAGCTGACATCAGCCCCGGACAGACCAGTCCTCCAAAATCATGCTCCAGGACGGGACAGTGACGCCAGGCCCCGAAAGACTTCAGTCGTCCCGGACCGTTGGGAAGCCTGATAACAGGATATCTAGGGCCGACGTATCGTTCGTTCTTGTTGACACGAGATGATGATGGAGAAGAAGAGAAGATGATGAATTGTCTGTCGATCCAAAGAGAAGGAAAACTATGGACTTATATACGAAAGAGAGAGAAGGAAAACTCAATGCCGACTGCCAAAGCCGGAGCCCAATGCCGAGCCCTCCTCCTCGCCATGGGGGCAGGCGAGGCTGGTGGGGGCAGGCGAGACTGGTGGGGCAGGCGAGACTGGTGGGGGCCGTAAGCCACTGGCCTCATGCCCGAGCCCGCCAGCACCGAACACTAGGGAAGCCACCGGGCCAAATCCCTAGTCAACAGTTCTTGCTGCATAATGAATAGCAGTCATTCCTTTTCTGTCTTGTAGACTCTGATCAGCGGGTTTCTTGTATAATTATCCCACGTTGGTTACATGGAATGCGATAGATGCCAGAATCAATACGGCTCTTTACCTCTTTACTTTATTGACCATTGTATAGGATTCGTTTTATCGCTCCATCGTCCAAGATTCTCGCGCAATCTTTCTGTCAACCTGTCGCTTTGCTCCCACCCGTTGCTAAACACGGTCAGTAGAAGTTATAATAGCGTATGGTGTGCATGGTAGGTCTTTTCGTAACGGAAGAACCTTTCGCAAAACTTGCTCATAGCCTCTTCAATACAGCTAATTCCCTCTCTTTGGATAGACTGACAATTTATCGTCTTTTCTTCTCCATCTTCTTCTGGTGTCAATATAATGTCTCATCTATATACCGGGACCAGGGGCGATAACAGAAGGCTGAGAAACTAGTTTTGCAGATCATCGAGACGTAAAAGAGGGTACTCGGCCCAAGAGCATCCACATACCCTGACCAACATGGCAAATCTCGCAGCGGCCTTCGAGAACCAGGAGAGATGGACGGAGGCCGAGACAATATAGGTGCAGGTAGTAGAGATGAGAAAGTGGGTACTCGGCGAGGAGCATTCCGATACCATGATTAGCATGGGTAGCCTTGCAACGATGATTTTTAAACAGGGAGGATGGGAGGCGGCTGAGGAGATCTTTGGGCAGGTCATGGAGACGACAGAGAGGATACTCGGCCAGGAACATCCACATACCTTAGCCACTATGAGTAATCTGGCGTTGACATTTTTCTGTCGGGGACGACGTATGGAGGCCGTGGAGCTAGGTATGCGGGTCATGGACACAAGAAAGAGGGTCTTGGGCCAGGAGCATCCACATACCTTGACCAGCATGGCTAATCTGGCATCGGCATTCGAGCACCAAGGGCGATGGACGGAGGTTCAGTCGCGATGGGGACAGATCACAGAGACAGAGAAGAGGGTGCTTGGTCCAGAACATCCCTCTACCTTGTGTCGCATAGGAAAACTCGCATCGAAATTTTCGAAACAAGGGCGATCGAAGGAGGCAGAGAAGCTGGAAGTACAGGTCATGGAGGCGAGAAAGAGAGTACTCGGTGATGAGTATCCAGATACCTTGTACAGCATGAATAACGTCGCATCGATATACCGTTACCAGAGGCGGTGGAAGGAGGCTGAGCAACGTCAGATTCAAGTGGCTGATAGAATGCAAATGACGTTGGGTGATCATCCATCTAAATTTAGTGCCTTCCCTAACTTAGCTTCAGTGCGTGAAGAGTTACTGCCCTCGCTAGATGAGACAATATTGGCGCAGGAGCATCGAGACATTGTTCTCAACCGTCCCGTCCGACGGCCGGGGACGGTAGTGCCGTCCGACATCATGGCCGGACAGACGGGACGGCGCCAAAACCGTCCGTCCCGTCCTGGCATCTCAATGACGGTCGGATTGCCAGTGTCTGCCGGGGACGGAATATTCACCATCCACGGCAGTCATCCACAGACCGCGGCCGTCATCGGGCGGTTGGAAATATATATAGATACAACTCAATCAAGTCCTGAGGGCACATTGTAAAAGATATAAATGGATTCATCTATACATAGTATGGATATCAATAGGCGAAGTATATGTAAAAGATCAGTATAAAATGCCCAAAGATTCTCCTGTTATTCCACATTTTGCTGACACAGGATTTAGCCCGAAAGGCCTGCAAGTTTCTGGATAGCCAGCGAAGCTGCTAGAATGAACTGGAGAGTGATTGCTAATAGTCTGAGTCAGTGTAGACTCATACGTGATTAATCACTCGCCACTTGCATAGCGATAGCCACTGGTTGATTTGTAATGTATGTTACCGACTATTGATGTTGGCAAAGGATTTTGCCAGAAAGGCCTACGAATTTCTAGATGGCCAGCACAGCGGCTACAATCGACTGGAGGGTGATTGCTAATGGTCTGAGTCACGATGTAGACACATACATGATTAGTCACTCGCCACTTGCATAGCCACTGGTCGATTTGTAATGTATGTTCACGATGGTTCTTCAGCCGAGGTTCAGGATTTTCACCGTTCTCCTTGAGTATAAAAACCATAGATTTCTCCTGTAGTTAGTTGTTTAGAAAATCGTTTTTGTGCAACTGTTAATCAACCTCTCTTTGTACTCGATTGCTCTCAACACATTTATCTTCATCTTCATCACCCATCCATTCCGAGCTGTCAATACACTGGAATCAAAATGAATAGCATACCTGATGCTCCCCCTTTCACTACAATTGCGTCCATACACGTAGGAATCGATCCAAACAAATTTGATGATCCAGTATTTTCTGATGATGGATCTAGCCTACTCAGCAGCGCTCCAAACACCTTGAAGACTCCAACCTTTCGCAGCGGTAGTGGTTCCCAAGATTCCTCCGCCTCTGGTACTACTCAGGCTGCCACTGCTGGAAGTATGATAAACCAACGAAAAAGGATCAAGCACAAGAGTTATGTATTCGATGCAGCTAATGGAATTGAGTATACCTCAACCAATGGCAAATCCCTGTGGCGTTGCATGCAATTTACGAACCTAATAGTCTGATTTATAACCATGTTTGTTATTCACTGACTGACTGATTGATATACAGGTGCTAGTGCTCGAACAGCCCAAGGATTCTCCATCTCTAGAACAACAAATATAATTAATCATCTACATCTGATACACTGTACCGATAAGGATGGACAGATGCATAAAAAAGCTGCAGTAACCCAGCGCATTGATAGAGTCTTCAGGAAAGCACAGCAAAGGGTTGCATTCGATGTTGATCTGTTCAAGCAACTACTTCTGCGATGGATCATTGTTAATGATATCGCATTTCGCCAGGTAGAATGCAATGCATTTCATCATCTACTATACTATCTTCTCGCATGTGTATGTTCATTACTATCTTATATGTAGCTGAGGGCTGATTGCCAACAAGGTTGCGGATTACAGATCACTTCGTGTGGCCCTGCCAACATCAGGAAACACCATTCGATCTTGAATTATGTATCTTTATGAATTATTGAAGATACAGATTATCAATGCGTTTGTGGATCTACCAACTCGAGTTAACTTCAGCTCTGATCTTTGGACATCACCTAGCCATTGCTCTCTACTGGGCATTGTGGCACATTGGGTTTCTCTGCAGGGGACGTTGCAATATGCAATACTTGGGTTGTCGAGATTTCGTGGAAGACACACTGTCAAAAACCAAGTGGAAAGTATTTGGGGGGTGGCTCGGGAATACCATCTGGAAGGGAATATTGGATACTTTACACCCGACAATGCTTCCAATAATGACTCTGACATGAAGTACATACCAGCCAAGCTGAAGCAGCGAGATATTGATTTCAACCCAGTCAAGCGTAGACTACAATGTCTCGGTCATGTTATAAACCGTCCTGTCAAAGCATTGCTATGGGTAAAGCCACCAGAAACCTTTGAACGAGAGGTAGTGGACTCGCTCTTCCCTTCGAATGTGCTTTTCTTTTTTTCTCATATACAAAGCCATTCCCAAGCTAGAATTGTCACGAAATCAGACCAGAACGAAGAAATAAACGATGGTTAAAACCGAGGTTCCGCCTGGGGGGAGTGGAGGCCGACGCTGTGGCTGCCGCTCCACCTGGACTCTCCCATTCTTGGCCGGAAGCCAATTCATGAGGTGTTAGAGTCGAGAACCAGGTAGGACTGCCTTCGGTAGGTGTAGGGGTGCGGGTGGGCGGGTTATTGAAGCTGGACGCGCTGCTCTGCCTCAACCACTGCCGCTCCGTTCCTCTTTATACCTCCTTTCCCTCGCTCTTGGCCTCCTTACTTCCCTCCCATCCCTAGTCTTCTGGCGCAAAAAACCTCGCGCTCGGGCTGTGGCCCGGGCTCCAGCTCTGAGCTCTGGCGGAGCACTGGCTCTGGCGCTTGCACTGACTGTTGGTTGTGTTCGTGCTTTGCTCCGGCACGGGCCCGTGCACCTGCTCAAGCTTTAAAATTTTGGCTCAAGCTCAACGTTTCGGCCACCATCTTCCATCCCTTCCGTCGGCCAAATTGCTCGCCCTAGCCAGCTGATGGCCATTGCTGCTCGCCCTTGCCAGACGATGGCCATTGCTGCTCGCCCCTACTAGCCGTCGGTCAATTTCCGCCCGGCAATTCGCTTCCATTAGCCCCCAGTCAAGCTGGATCATCTAGTGGACTCGCTCTTCCCTTCGTCTGTGCTTTTCTTACTTTCTCATATACAAAGCCATTCCCACACTAGAATCTTCACAAAATCCGACCAGAACGGAACAGTAAACGACGCGTCAAACAGAGGTGCCGCCTGGGGGGAGCGGAGGCCGCCGCTGTGGCCGCCGCTCCACTTGCACTCTCCCAACTGCGGCGGCAGCTCCCACATGATGTGAAGGGGGTGTTATGGAGAGTGTTCTGGTGAGTTTTGGAAGCGGCAGGCAGTTTGGAAGACTTGCTCGGGGTGGTAGTCGATATAGGCTTGGTACACGTTTGCTGACCATAGCCTGAGTAGTTGGATTTCATTATCAGCCAGCCACGCTGCCTTGGCCAAGGTTGCTGATGCTCTTCGGAACGAGTGTCCCGAGTATGCTCCCATGATTCCAAGCTGCCCCAGTAGTCCCTGCAGGTGCTGGACCAGGTATTCTCGTGTGAATGCTTCGCTTCCTGGGCCATGTCCTGGGGGACGCGCCAATAGAGGGGCGAGTGGGGTCCAGCTTTGGCAGAGTTCGAAAAGGTGCCGTATGGCCATGGCTGGGCAGGCGGCGTTGTTGGCTGAAAAGAGTGTGACAGTGACTCCTTTGCGGAAGGGGTCCGTTTTCGAGCTTGGTAGTGTGAGTAGTAGCCGGTCCTCCTCGAATTGGATAGATCTTAGGGTGAGGTTGCATTGGGGGAATTCCGTGTAGCCATGGATCATGTCGTTCGGTGTCCATGTTATTTTGCCTGCCCGCAAGAATCCGGCCTGTGCAATGCAGAAGGCGCCGTAGAGGTTGGCATTGCGGGGATCGTTTGCATCTGGCAGTGAGAACATACGGAAGAGGAGGCCTCGGGTGATTGGAATGCGCTCCTTCTTGTTTTGTTCGTCGTGGAATCGGTTGATTCCTCTGATGATGTGATGTGGGCGATGGTTGCCAAATGGCTCGGTGCTGAGCCCGAGGTCGATGTGTAGTGACTGTAGGCCAGTGATGTAGCATTTGATAGTCTGCATGCGCAGGCCGCGTTCGGCGAGTTTGGCGGTCCACAGTGAGAGCAGCTGTTCCGACGCTGCGAAGGGCGTAACTCCTTGTACCGTGCAGAAGTGGACAAAGTCGTTTCTTGGTGTGGTGTATGTGCGTCGGGTCTGGGAGCAGAGTCCCCACCAGAGATATCGTGCGGCCTGGGGGGGGGGTGGTTGCAATCCTCGCACCAGGTGTCTGGTGCGTCATTTGTGATTGTTTATAATGTAAATTTGGGCAGAGGGTAGAGATTGTTTGTGTGTCCCATCGTGAGAGTGCGTCAGCAAGAGCGTTTTCCTTTGTCGGAATCGACAAGCATTGGAGCTCCATATCGTGGAGTGCTACGTGCTGTTGGGATCAATCGAGTACGAATAGAGATATTGAATTGACTATCGTACAAAAGTGATTGTCTAAAGAGCAAAGAGAGAGAAAGACAGGCAAATATATATGGGAAAGGAGAGATCATACTCGGCTTCGCCGAGTATCACATCCGGAGACCAATGCCGGGCATCACTGCCGGGGCTAGCCCTACTCCTCAGCATGGGGGCAGGCGAGACCAATGGGGGCCGTTGGGGGCTGTAAGCCCCCATACGCCACAAAAGCCATCGGGCCAAATCCCGTGCCAACACGTGCATGGCTATTTGCCAGAGTGGGCTGATTGCCTGGCCTTTGATGCTTCCTTTTGCAAGTGCTGCGACGACTGGCTCGTTGCCGTAGTGCAGTTTGTTCTTACAGGCCCTGGACACGGGTGTCCAGGTGCGAAGTGCATGTAGCACCACGTACATTTCTCTAAAGTTGATGTGTTTGCCTTTATCCCTCCGTGGGACCGTAGTGCTGAAGAGCTGGGCTGGTGAGTCTATGCTAGACAGTGTTTCGCCTGGTCAGAGAAAGTAGCCCCCTATCCCTTTCTGTCCAGATGCATGTGTCCACAGCCGTAAGATTTGCTGTGGGTAGTGAAGGAGTCGGACTCCGTTCCACCGCAGGAGGGACGTCTGCCACTAGGTGCGGTCCTTCTTGATCCCCGATGCTACTCGTATGTGGTTAGTTCCCGGTGTCGACGTCAGCGCGTCGTCGAGTCTGCGAAGGAACGGGCGGCTGGCTGCCACCACTTTGGAGGCAAATGACAAGAAGCCCACAGTTGTTTCCAGGCTTCTGTGTGTTACTGAGTGCTGTGCAAGTGTGGAGTTGACCAGTGTCATTGCTTTCTCGTGCTTGTTGTGCGGCAGGCGTGCCTCTATCGCTTCTGTGTCAATCTCTATGCCGAGGGATCTGATGCAGTGTCTCTCTGTATTCTTTTCCTCCTTGACTCCGAATCCCAGGTCACTGCAGATCTGACTGAATTCTCTTCTCTACCTGTTTGGTGAGTTGGAGAGTGTTGCGGCGTGCGGGAAGATGGTGAGAAAGTCGTCATGCTACTGGAGTGTATGTGTCCATCCCTGTTGGGTTTGGAGGATCCATTCCAAGGCCGATGTGAAGAGGTCGAAGATGCCTGCCAATGTCCAGCAGCCGAATGGGAGAAATTGGTCGCACCACCATGTTCCCATTCATCTGAATACTACTAGCCACCAGTCGTCGGGATATACTGGGATGCGGCGAAATGCATCGGCGAGGTCTCGTGTGATGAAGACTGCTCCGGGTCCGCAAGCCAGTACAGCGGCTGCGGCGTCGTCGAGTCTTGTGTATGTGAGTGTGCCCCACGCTTGGGGTATAGAGTCGTTGACAGAGTGCCCGCTTGGCGACAATGGGTGGTGGATTCTCCTCGAGGTGCCATCTTGCTTCAATGGAAGTCCCAGTGGTGATGCTATGGATTTGGCTTGTAGACGCGGGTATTTCGATGTCTGTCGTGATTGAGGTGGGGTCTTTGAGCGCCGAGAGCAGATTTTCCCCCAGGATGAATCGTGGTGGGCCTGGGTAGCCGATGAATGCTCCGTAGCGGATTATGTCTAAGAGCGTGTTTTGTAAGCCTGGGTTTGGATGGTTCTGTAGCCAGTGGTCTCATCCTGCTTCGAGTAGAGGTCCACGATTCCTGAAGCTTGGTTGGTAGGTTTCTGTCACTGTGAACGGAATCTCCAGTTGAGGGCTCCGGAACTGCGGGGGCGTTGCCCCATTGTGCGTTCGGGCCATTGTAGATCCCTATTGCCTCCGGGTTATGCGCTGGCTTAGTGGCGCGCCTTGTGTTCGGCCGCACTGTGTTGCTGGATGTGGGCCCTCGCATATCATACAGGCGTGAGTGCTGCGGCAGGCTAGGTAGGTGCGGGTGTATTGGTTGAAGTTGTTGCACATCTCGTTGCTGGCGCTGCTGCATTTGGCTTGGCAGTGCGGGGCACCTACTGTGTGTGCTCGTTTCGTAGGGTGTGCGGTATCGGCGGGCATAGGTTTCAACAGTTGGGCCGTCTCGAGGTCCTGGTCGGGGGTGCTCCAGCCTGATGGTTCATATATGCCTCGGCTTATTCTCTTTCCGTGGAATACAATGTGGAGTTTTCATACAGTGTCCCTTGAGTGGGTGAGGAGGTGTTTGTAGAGTGTATGTACGTACGTCATGCTGGCCAAGGCGAGTGGGAGCTTCAGCGGTGGCGGTGCGAATGTGCATATCAATATGCCATCGACCATACATGGGTGCATCAGGTGGGATATTGACTCGTATTGTTCGAGGTCGACATCTTTGCAGTACGTGGAGAGGTCGAGGCTGGATTCTCCCGAGCTAAAAGCGTTGAATTGTGGGCGTTTGATTCTGTAGGGGAACAAAGCTTCGAGCTTCAGGAGGTCTGCGGAATGGAACTTGTTTGTGTATGTGGACTGCACGACTACTGTGTCCAACGCTGGGAATATCTCTTGGATTGAAAGGAGCATGGGGTCGTTGCCTGGTAGTTCGGCTATTGAGCCAGTGCTCGTGGTTGTCGTGCCCTGCATGCTCGAGGTTGTTGCAGTGCCTCGTCCGCGCTGGGCATTGAGAACGGCTGTCATGACTCGGAGTAAGACGTTGATGTCGACATTGGGTGTGCTCTGGCCGCTCGTGGCTGACTGAGCAATCGAGGAGGTCGTTCTATCTCGCGAGAGGTGGATTGTGTCCTTGGTGTTGGGTGGTGTCGCCTGGCTGTCTCCTTGTGTCTGTTGGGACGCTGGGGCGGAGTCGTGTCCGCGGGTGCTGCTACCGAGCTGGCAACCGGTGCTGCTGCTGCTGCCGGGGTCCGAGGCCTGGCTTCCGTTGCTTGACTCGCAGTAGGTGTACCTGGAGTTTGACGACATTGTTTGCGTTTTTTGAGTCGGGGGCTCTGGGTGGGAGACTGCTGGGAGGCAGTGAACGTGGGGAGGGGGGGGGGGGGGGGTGTTTGTTTGTGAGTGGGGGTGGGGGAGGT
>Ga0307515_10017659_pt1 | contig 12979 bp, 13 predicted proteins | sample 17_EM_MG_FD_194513 | JGI IMG/M metagenome (GOLD analysis project Ga0307515, IMG submission 194513) | Populus trichocarpa ectomycorrhiza microbial communities from riparian zone in the Pacific Northwest, United States - 17_EM | ecosystem: Host-associated > Plants > Roots > Unclassified | place...
GGGTTGATGGGCAAGAGGGGGAGGAAGGGTATGAGGGCGTTGAAAAGGTTTTAAAGAAGCCAAAGATTTCATTGCCAATGTCTCTCGTTTTTGCAGAAGAAAAATGTTCGCGGGCGTTGATGGATTTTTTATCTTGTACAGATGTTGGCAGAATTAGCGGAGTGGTGGAGGAGGCAGAAAACTCAGATCACGAGGAGTCGAGTGATGGGGGGGTGTAAAAGTTGATGTTGTTTTTTGGCGGTTTTTTCTTTTGTTTTGGGAGATGAGGACTCGCGACTTTGCTTTTGATTCTTTATGTTACGGAAGAAGCGGGGAGGAAATATGTACGGGATATGCCATGGCCGCCAGCGGCCGAATGCAATATGATTACAAACAAACAAACCTCGGTAAACCGAGTGATGATATGGTGATCGTAAGTGATGAAGCTATGACCGAGTGACGACCATAATATGGCTACAACAACCAAAAGGTTGCGCACTGTCTTCTCGAGACACAGTACAGTAGTATATACGCCCTACCGCGAGATTTGAACTAACAAAGGCTCCTACTGAAACCCACTCGCACGAGATGTCACTCGGCACGCACCTACATTCCGAACCGCACTACCTGGCTGAGGCTAACATCGGTCCCAACACCGGTGCCATCATTTAATACTGAGAATTGACATGCAAAGCCGAGGTCCGTGGTCTTGTAATTCTCCGAGGGTTTCGCCTTCACCTCGATCGCTATCCTATGTACGTAGGTATTACATTAATGACTAAACGGGCCTGATCGTACACATCTGCCCAAATTATGCTTTGCTTTACAGACCCACTTGGAACCAATTGACTTGAATCGCCGTGCTCGGTAGTTTACTGCAGAGAAGGTGTTGTTAAGGATGATGGATGTGCACTCCTCCTCAATGGCTTGTTCTCCATAGCTTCCGCATACGTCAATGAATCCCCATTGATGGATGTGGATGCAATCGCCGATGCAATCAACACTTCCGCAATGGCCTAGCCTTGACTTCTAGTGACACGATCTGTGGCCGGTGGTCAGGGTTCCCAAAGTCCGTCCCGGGCGGGCGGGGGTGTGGAATATCCCGGATTATGACTTTCCGAGCAGGGATTTTTCGAACTAGGGGGCCATCTGGGCCGCTGTAAGCCGAGTAGGTGTATCTACTCATGGCCCGCTCTAAACTATGTTACTGAGTCCGAGAAGACTAGAGGGCGCCCGGACGTTTGGGATCCCTGCCGGTGGTGATGGCGGTGCTTACCTTGAATGCTTGGTCATGGCCTCCATTCGGTGGTGTGGTTTCCCCGCCGGAGATGTCGATTTTGTGAGACGCTTTCTCTCCACGGCGGTGATGATGATGGCGATTCGTGCGCGGTGTGGTCGCGACAATGAGCGAGACTGTCTGCATCCTCGTTAGGAGAACAATACGTGTGACATTACCCGAACTTGTACGTGTAGGGAGACTGATGGCTATGTGCGTCGAGCCGATGGTTATGGGTATCGGTAACATCATCAGTACGGCCATGAGCACCACGTTCCACTGATATCATCCGTACGGCCACGTCGATGCCTCCCCCGTTCTACCATCTCACGCTTACGGCCCAGAGTCCTAATTAAGCATACGACCGTACATAAACGAATTTTGGCGTACGCCTAATTTTGAACTTTACTTTCAACATTTATCGTGCACTCCAAGCCCAACATTCATACAGCCTTAATCAAACAAGTCCAGTCGCACTCCGAGCACTCTGAGCACTCGGAGGTTGAGCCCCCAACAACTCACCACCCACTGCATTCATCCCATCCTGACTATCCACCTCCCCCCAATTCTACCTACGTCTCATTCTACCTTAGGTTTATTCACGGATATAAACGTTGAGACAACATCTGCAACTATCTCCATATTATCCTGTTTAGCAGGAGCCTCTGAATTCTCCCGGTTGCTGTCCGCTAGTCTCTCTGTCCCAGCCCCGGTTGAGAAGAACTGGCCGCCATGGTCTGAGCCGGGGTTTCTGATCCGCGACCGTGAGCAGGGTCTTCAACTTCCGACCTGCGGATGTGCTCCAAATTATACTTCGAATGGCGAAACTGAAAACGCACGTTGTTAGCAAAAACAGGATAACTGCCCCCAAACGACAAACGAGATTACCAGTCTGCACTGGATGCTTAACTGGCGACTGATCAACCTCGCCAAACATGAACCCTGGGTGTAAAACTCCAACTATACCCGGATGTACTCTGTTCAAACTGCTCTGGTTCGCTTCCTGGTCTTCCTTTAGGCGTTGCTTGCGTGCTGCGTTGTCCTTGCGCCGAATTGCAACCCGTTCCTCGATCGCCTTCACCTCGTCTTTCCATACCTTCACTTCCTCTTCCATCGCCTCCAAGGTTGCAATTTCCATCTCAATCTTCTTCACGCGCCTCCGGAGGGCCGCTCCCAAAATCTGATAGGATCGTTTGTCCATTTTCAACAACTCCAACGCGTTTCTCACGTGTCCGGAGGTATCCATATGAGCCAATCGGCCAGATTCAGTGGTGATGTACTCGGGTCCGAACTGCGGACGCATCTTGACCAGGTGGCTGTCTTCAGCGACTCGCAGGCGGCCATCCGACGGACGGAGCACCTGGAGCCCGGGCCAGGGCAGCCACTAGCCAGGTGGGTTAACCGCAATGCGAGAGCCCTTCGCAAAGTCCGTATCGAAACAGGGATCCATTGGGTTCCGGGACACACCGGCATCCCCGGGAATGAGGAAGCGGATCACCAACCGAACCTAGCCCGAGAGGGCCGCAGAGCGGGCACGGTACGAGAACGAATATACACCTCGGTGGCGAATAGAACCAGACGGATCTCCGAAGGAAGGTCGGTGGCTAAGGTACAGTGGGAGGCCGACAGGTGCAGCAAGCACTGCGGCTACAGACTGAAGGGCAAGGCCGGTAGCAAGAGACCTATCCCAATGACTAGTGTGAAGCCACTGGCGGCCAGGTTCTATCGATTGAAGTCCGGGCACGCGCCAGTAGGCATGTACTTGAAACGGTTCGGGCACCGAGACGACGACAAATGCTAGTGGTGCGGCGATGGGTGGATGACAAATTTGTTTCTCTGGTACGGTATAGGGCTTGGATGTAGTGAAACCCTCTTACATTAACATGACATCACCAGATGGAAGTGCAATGGTCGGAGGTCTCGCAGCGGCTGATTGTCCCCGAGCACTGGAGTATAGTGGCAGCGGAAATCATTAAAAGTCGGCTTTTATTCTAGATAGCCCTCTGGGGGACTATATTATGCAGCATAACACACTTGGCGGGCTTTTATGTAGGATAACCCTAACAAAAAGTGTTGAACTAAAAAGGAATGATTGCTCTCATTAACTCGAGTCATTAACCTTGATATGACTAGTCAATAAAAGTGATTAACCATCAATACAACACCATCACACATTTCCTGCCCATGCTTGCCCACTCAACTGGCGAACGATTCGGATATCCGAGCGCCGAGAAAACATTAAATAGCACTTGTGGAGAGGTTCACTAAGCGCTGAGGGTTATTCTATATAAGTTCTTGAATTGAGAGTTTTCCTACAGATTACCATCCTCTAAGGGGTTATTCTGCATAATAACCGGACTTGTAAAAACTAGGTAGGTATAGCAAGAACCTTGTTCTTTATGTTAATTCTGGGAAGTCTAATACCAGAGCGCGATAGATCACTCAGATATAAGACCATTCAAATTCACTAGCTACAAGATAAACTCCACAATTCAACCTAATCCTTGCCTCCGGACGACACAGCTTCTGTCCCTTTAGGTATTCATAATAAATAACTAATCTTTTTATGAGTTTAGTTTAAGGTGGGTGAGACAAGTGGCAATGGAAAGATAGCTAGTACTATTTAGCAGATACTCGGGGTCAAGAAACGAACGAAGCAGGATCGGAAGCACTTATTGTAGTTTATATTTTGCTGGGTGTGCATACATATTTCTTGTCTTATAGCATGATATCAATGAGAGTTCGACAATGGCAATGCAGAAAGATTAGGAGAATGAGAGTTTGAACCTCTTAGATGTCTTTTTATATCCGATTTTTACTTTAACGTCAGGTCTCATGATCGTGCGATCCGCTGATCGTAGAATCCGCTGTCGACATAGGCGTAGATGGCTTGTAGTTTGGGGGTGTAGGGAAAGATCTGGAGGAAGAATCGGAAGGATGTAGAAGTATGTCGTGAAGTTGGGTTTGAAGAAGTCGTGCCGACGGTTTCGGAGAAGAATTTAGATACGCACGCCACCGGGTCTTTCCCTAACAGAGGGAGACTGTTAACGCTGCTACCTGGCATGGTGGTGGTGATAATGTGGTGAACTCGGTGAAGTAGGGGATGTCGTTCTTCGTTGTTAGTGCATCAGACCCCTGTTGTGCTAGACAGAGGGGTTATTTGCTAGCGAACAATCCTTGTCACCCACCCCAAGAGAAGTGGAGCAAAGCAAAACAGGCAGAAAATGGCCATTAATTTGTTATTTGGTGCTCTCGTTCTCAGATTTTCTCATCGCTCACAAGCTCGCTCCTCAAAAGACGGCTGGTTTCCGAGCGCAGGTTACATGTATGTTTAGCTGAACTGAAGTTTTCATGCCAAACATTCTTGTATTTGATTAAATAGAAGGATGAAAAACTCTTGGAACAAAATTCTTAGTTCCTAAATGGGTCCTAACAGAGTCAACCTTTCAATTGTGCTTCTAGCAATTGAAATCACTACCGACATAAGCATATTTCGCAACTCTAGCAAGAGGCGTGTATGTTTGATTGCGCCAGTATATGATAGCTAGACAGCACCACCGGATCAGACTTCCGCGTCAAGAGTCGCTATAAGTATCTCGTAGTTACGCCTCTTCGTTCTCTCCAGCTTCCATATCTCTGCTGCGCATCCCGATATCTCCACTTGATACCCGCTATGTATAGCTTACAGATCTCCCTACACAGTTAGTTAGTGCACTATAGCATCATGCATGTCGCCGCCTCGCCGCTTGCGCCTGCCAAAAGGTAACATGATTGCATGCAGAGTGCCTGACCAGCCTGATGTCGAAGGCTGTAGGAGCTGTACTTATATGCTGGAGGTGCTGCAGACCGGTTCTGCTCCCCTTGCCTACACAGAGGCCCAATTAGAAACAGTGTGCGCTACGACAATCAGTGAAGACGCTGCGGGGTCCTTTTTCGGTGTTTTGGGCAGATTATCTTCTTTTCGGAGATCCTCGTGTCCGTCTTGGATTACAGCTTGCGCGCACATGCGACCTTTTCGCAGATCGCGTATAGCACTCGTTTCCGACCGACCATGGCTCATTGCTCGCGCTAGTAAATGGTAACCTCCGTGTACGTAGGCTGGACACACCCATCCCTAGTAACAGGCGCTTTCTTTACCCACGTAGAGCATGAGAAGGTCCTTGAGTTCAAAACCGCGGGAACATTTCACCCTCTGATACTTCCCAATCCATCCCCTTATGTTCGCGTTGGTGAGGCCATTCTCTGCGGTTCCAGCCTGTGGTGACTATACGAACCCAGCTACCTGCCAAAAGTACGTAGGCGTCATTAGCCTCGCCCATGATGGGGATTTTTCAGAAGAAAGAAATGGAGTTACAGAGTAAAATAGTTGTCTCCATAGCCATCGGAACTGTGCCCCTCGCTTTCTGTGCGAATAATCCTCCCACAATGCCGACGCAGTATCCGCACGCCGCCTCTCTACCGGACCCGCACGCGCCACCGCTCGCATTTGCCAACCGATCATACGCGAACGCAAAAGCCAAACCCATTATCTTGAACGCATCACACCACTCACTGTGTGATCACGGCGGAACCATGAAATACTACCCCTTCCACTTACTCTGTCGACTCGCGATTGGAGGCTGTCGTCGCGACGCGTCGGGATAGCTAGTGTTGCCGAATCGAGAACCTCAGCCAACTTCGAAGTTGTGATGAGCTCGTACGTACTCCGTAGACTCGCGATGATGACGATAATAGACTTCTGTTGGTAGGCTCGTACGTGTACGTGCTCGCTATAGTTCAGCCTGTGGTGAATTTACGAACCCAGCTACCTGCGGAAAGTATTGTGGTTGTTAGCCAAGCTCCCATTTCTGTCTTCGTTCATCGAGAAAGAAAGGAATGAGTTTTGCAGAGCCGAATAGTCGCCGCGAGATTGTATTGCATGTGAACATTCAAGCGTGGTTGCTATGATGGTAGATGTAGCTGGGGACTTTGCTTCTGAATAACACAAGGCACAAGAATATGGGAGCGTTTGTAATACTCTAGCAGAAACAAAGGAATGAGGTTGAGGAATGAGATCGCTGCAAGTTTTGATGGAAACAAACGTTCGTACTGGGGGAGGGGGTAGGTTGATGGAGGTGAAGTTTGAGGTTCGAGGGTGTGGGAAATGTGTTGTCTCGTCCTCAGCCTCCTACCATCTGTCTGCGACGCCAACAACTTAGCTCATTCCTCGCATGGATTAGCGCACGCTGTGTTCCTCGGTATGTACTTGTTACGACTTGATATTGCTACTACAACTGAATTTTATAACTACAACCTCGACAAAAGCTTATGACGGTGGTTGCGATCGTACCTTAGACTATTTGCGCTGAACCTTACTACCAATCACGCTCATCTACTCAGCCACGCTCAGCCACTCTCATAGAATGAATAAATGGGAGAATACCAAAGCCTCCTAGGGCTGTCTTAAACAAGGGACCGCGGATTTTGTATGTCTGCATAACGCTGCTCAATATATAATATATTTACAACCTTTCATTCAGAATGCCACCCTCCCAGTCGCAACCTGGTTCCAGCAAGCTGCCTAAACTACTCTCTCCATTACCACCGTATTTTCTCCTCCTCCTCCTCCTCCTCCTCCTCGTGCTCATCACCATCCAGCTGGAAGGCCGCGGCGTCGCTGAGCGCGCCCCCTGGCACTGTAAATGTCATCCTCTTCTTTGTGGGCGTCATGGTCGCTATCCTCGTCGCCATCCTCATTCTCGCCGCATTCTCGTTGCCGTTATCATCAATCCCATTTTCGACGTTGAAAGGAATATCGAAGGTAGTGTAGACTGGCTTCTGGATCTTTAGCTCTCGCAGCAGTGCTTCAATCGCTGCCTTGTTAATCGCAATTCCACGCGTGTCAACCGGGACGGCTAGAGCGCTATTCACTCCCTTCTCACGTAGGATGAGGTCGTTGACAGCTGCACCTATGAAGTTATATAACTTTTTCCGATACGGAAAAGGTAGACTATTCCAGGTATTCATTAGCTGCGCGTATATATCTGCGTTATGTTAGTGCAATGCCACGCGTTGCAAAACCAATACTCACGGCCATCATTATCTCGATTGAAGTAATACTCCCACTTTGGCCTTTTCCTGGCGTTTCCTTCGTCGTAGTTTTCGTTTTTCTTGGGGGGGAGTCCGCCATTCCGTTGCCACTCTTTGAGTGCATGATGCAAAGCTGTGCATGTCAAAACAAGCAGTGTCGCAGGCGTCCGTTCTCGCATCCAATCATAGAAGCAGTCGGCACGCTTACCGCGTTTACGTTTGCGCTGAAAGAAATGGGAATACAGAAACTGTGGAATCTCCTCCGCAAGAAAGTAGCTAGCTCGTTCCTGAAAGCCAGATTAGCGATGTTGAAAGCAGTGGGTACAACTCACCTCGGGTGCATTTGTGCGGTCGCACTGACGCACTGTGTACGTATGACTATTGAGAAGTTCATCAATGTGTATGCGACGCTGGTCGTCGTCTTCGAAACGGTGCAAATTGTACAGACTTCCAACACAATCCCTTGCCTTCTTGATCATATGCGATCTGACAGAGTTGCAACTGTTTTTGATCTGAGATCAACCGGTGGTCAGTCAATGCATATACAATTCAGCAAGAAACCTAACTATCTTAAGAAGCTCCTTCTGCCGTTCTCGGAGATCAGCTGTGACTCCTTCTTGCCTGCATGCCTCCACCCACATATGTTCAACTGCCTGCAACATGCGAGAATCATTGTGCCAGTGTGTGTGTGCCACTCGAATCGTGTAAACTACCTGTATGAGCTCAGGCTCTGTTGGAAATGGCAGATCGGTGAGCAGATTCTTCTCCATCATCCGACACGTCGTCTCGAGTACTGCGGTAACTCTAAGATCGCCAGGTGCGAAGACGCTTCGACTGCTGTATCGTTTGCTGCTAGCTGATGGACTCAACGGCGTATTTGGGGTCGGAAATGCTTCCGTGAAAGGTGGAGACGATGGGATAAGTTGCGAAGCTGATGACGATGGGTGTGGACTCCCGAGATGACTGAGGTTGGTCGCTGAACGAACACCAATTGATACGACACTGGCGGCTGGCGAAGTCGAAATTGATGATTGATTCGTGGGAGGTACTGCATTTAACGCGCGAGTAGGTGCCGATATAATGGGTGTAGACGAGTAATCAGCACCTGGCGCTCGGCGAGCCGATGCAGTGCATATAGTCGAATTATCGATGCTTGCTGCGGATGCAACGCGGATCGTGGAACCATCGACGCCTGGCGCTATGGGAATCGTAGTCTTCGTTCGCTTTCGCTTTGGAGTGTCAGTCTGCGCAGCTTATCTCCGCTTTTTACTTTTTGCAGCGTGAGGCATCGGGCAGGCAACAATTGGAGCGGCCAGTGTCGCTTTCAGAGTTGAGGATCCTGCGTCGTGTAATGCCCTGGCCCTGGTTGCTCGGGTCATTTAAGATAAGACTGAATGGCAGAAAGGCAGAAAGGCAGAAAGCGAATGCAGAAGGAGAGTGCGGAAAGAGGGTAGGTGCAGTTGAATGATGTCGTGTTCACGAAATTTGATGGGATGTGGGCATCGCTGTGCAGTGCAGCTCCGAAAAGGGGTGGATTCACACCAACGTGATATTCCAAATTCCAAGAACTCCTCACGCATTACTCCACACCTATCATAATAGTTTCGAGCATGCTACTAAAAATACAATGAATAGAACGACCTGACCCAAACTCTAAAGATTTAAACTCGAATCAAACTCTAGCTCGCTCAGTATGGTAAGACGTAGACTCGGCGTTTCCAGCAACGAAGTGCTAACCCGGATTAAGAGTATCCATATCGGGCTTAGTTAGAAATACAAAAATTTGAACCAAAAGGCAACTCCCGCCCTTCCGCCCAACCTCTCAACTCCGTCCGACGACTCCACTCTTAGCAACGCATCTCCAGGCGACACATCCAAACGACATGGCTTCTAGCGGTGGGCACCTCCTGATGAGTTTCATGCTCTCCTTCAGCCGATGCCGTTCCAAATCAAGAAACCAAGCAATAATATACGAAACAATCAGATACCCGCAAAAACCAAACACTAAAAAGAAACCATCTTATTCCTCGTTACTGTTCCAACAGATAATAGAAGCCATTCTGATCATTCAAACCAGTGGGGCAAATACTCGTTTCAGCGAGGAGAACCTACATCTTCTTAGGCAATGGTACTGATCCAGCAGTAGGAGGATCCTTGATGTACTTGTTATCAGCCAACCAAGATACTTCGTCTGCTCCAACCACGGTATTCTCCCAATTGACATAAAAGCCCAAAGCCCTGGCCCTGATAGCCTGCAGCATTCGTGTCTGTCGTATAATCCTTTTTTGAACGAGGATTTCGCGCTTCTTGAGGTTTTTTCGACTCCAGGGCAGGGACCTTGGCTTAGCCTTGTAAACCGCGTCCTCATCATCCTCGCTTTCCGGGATATCATACACTACCACGTCGGGAGCAGGCAATACTTCATCCTGGTGAAAGAATGGCCGGTTTCCTGAAATCGGCGTATCCGATTGTTTTGAATCCTTGCCAGACGGCAGTCGATAGTAGACGACATACATCGTTCGATCAGGGAATGCTTTCGTTCGAGTAATCCATCCTTGGAGGGCATGATCGTCATGTAGCAGAAATACCTTATCCTTCTTGGGACCTTTACCTTCCTGCTTCTCACTTATAACTCCCCAGATGGCACGGATCGTTCTCGTCGAATGGGGCATCGCGGTCGTCAAGGCTGCTGCTAACTTGGGTATCGTGATGTCAGCGATATCGATGGAGGTCAGTGTAACGATGAGGGATTCATCCTCCACGGGCCACAAAAACGGAAATAGGCCGGCATTATCCTCCGAGCGTAGGGCGTCCTCCGGCGAGACGTATACGGCAGTAATTGGCACAGTTTCTAAGAACTGGTGTGAATTGACGATCCGACGTTTCTTCTGCTCGCTGGGAGATGTGTAAGCATCACTTTCCAAGTCTGTTGGACGGTCACGTAAGTTGTTGCACACATAATGCCAATATCGCTCACCTGAATCGAGTGTCCTCTTTCCTATACCCTTGCCCTTGCTCCTGCCTCCAACCCTTTCTACCCGTAATGCCTCTTGGGTGAAATAGTCCAGGGCTGCAATGCATTGACGGACATCCTTGGTAGTTGACCCGTCCTTGTGTCGTCCAACTTTGCTGGACAAATGTTTCAATTGCTCGATATGACGCGCGAGGTACCGTAGGAAATCTATCCATTCTTGCTCACTGCGTTCCTTCTTCTCCGTGATTCCTTTACTCATGGCATAGGCCTGTATCTGCGACCTGACGAGATCGTCCGTTCGACCTTTGGTAGTTTGACGTGGATCGGATACGCCCAGCTGATCTGCAACCCAATCGGTGACGTTGATGTTTTGGGCTGCTGCCCATTGACGAATTTCCTGGCTTGCCATATTGCAACAGGGGTGTTAGTCGTTTGGAAGCGGGAATTCGGCGTTTGATATACTCACATTATTGTACTAAAAGTCGATATAGAAGGCAGTTGCTTGTGTGTAGTGATTTGCTATAGAAATGATAGCTACGTAAAGTGTGTTGGGGGGAGATATATCTGCGTTGAATATGTACTTAAAATGTGGGATGAGAACTGAATGCGAGATATGGGGATCTAGGCTCTTGAGAGGAGGAGACGGGGTTTATACTCGGGTCCAGATAAAGGATCAGACGCTCCTGTTCTGGTATTGAATTTGGCTAGTAGGGCAAGGGGGTGAATGTTGCAAGTCAGTGCACTCTAGTTCTGCTCTGTTATTATTCCAGCCGCGTGATATTCAAACTGTGTGGCATGATCATGTCTTGCTAGTTCTGTGCGGCTACCTGCTACTTTGAAGAGGAGCGTCCGATCCTTTACCGGAACCCCGGCCCTTGATCTCACGTGATTTTATACTAACTGAAATGGTGAGACTGATCTAAGTTGAGATCACGAAAAAGTGAGGTGAGACATCACTCCACCAAAAATTCAAATTACCTCCAGAGAACTGAGCTTTTGGGGGGTATTAGTTTACATCTACCTGGGTCAATGCCGAGTTTTGTTTAAGAATTCCACAACATGTGCACTCACTGCAGCCTTAACCCGAAGCTGATCCAGATTGTTGCAACCTTGACCCAGTCACTTTATACCACAAATTTTGCCTGACTCTCTTAGTGACCAATATAAACTATATTTCCTTTACTCTACACTCTTCTTTCCATGCAAACCCAGCTCAACCTGTGGTGTTAAAATTGTCACTGTGAACTTTGTGTGGAGCGATGTCTCCAGGCTCTCTCACAACTCCGTTCTCTTCCATTTTCATCTTAGTGCAATTGAGAGCCAAATTCGAGGCCAATGCAAAAGCGAGGCTATTAACGGCGGTCGTAAGGCCGTTATCCATATATGACCGTAGCACAACCGCCCGGATACCGTTTTGACGGTTGGCAGACGGCCAAAAGCCTTTAACAATGGTTATAAGATGACGACGGTCCTACAGCCATTGTTAAAACCCCCTTTTTTCGTACAGCATGGAAGAATGAAATCGGAGTGATTTAGTGTGAGAATTGAATGCAATTAACCTCGCGTGAACAGTTGTCTATACGTCGTCCATAGAATCAGGGACTAGCTAATGAAATGGTCAAACCTTCTTCCTCAAAAAACCCTTCTCTTCTCATTCAGAAACCCCTACACTCCCGGTTTCGCCTTCAATACCGGAGTACACATCAGTAAATGTAGTCGGTGGTTTCCGGCGTCTCATGAATATGCCTAATGAATCGTTGTCTATCGGGAACTGCGACGGACTTGTCATATTTTATATGCACTAGGCCGAATCTACCATCACCATCCACAGATCAATTATCGCCTTGGTCATTGAGCAAGAACTTAGCACCTCCAAGAGTATTGAACGGAGGCATTGAGAGATGTTACATATTATGGTTCTAAGACTGGGGGAAATGCGCAATGGGTTGAGTCGAGTCATCAATTCTCTTGAGGAGATATTGAAGACATGTACATATAGTTGACAATCATTAGCATCTTCGAACTGGGGAGTAATTCAGAGAATAGATTTGTTCCTGTGCGTTTTTGTGTGTACGTACAGAAGAAGATGGATGAGATTAGATTAGACGGATTAGATGGCGCTCGGTTAGATCCGCTGTTAACATTGCGACGTGGTTGAGCCTCATTACTTGCGAGCGAGGCTCTGGCGGCTGAACACGAGAAAATAGTCGCCAATAGAGCCCAAGATTCGCAAGCTGTATCTTTGCTCTATATTGATCATATATCTGTTGTTACTCGCAGTTGGAGTCTTTTTGCTTACTTTCCTATCTGCTACCATTACAACTCTTCACTCTGACTCAATCGCTCAGAGTTATAACATGACGTCAACGAGCATTAGTCTCGTTTCCAGCCCCGCGTACTAGGAACGAGACTATATGAGCCGTTTGTTTGTTTGTAATCATATTGCATTCGGCCGCTGGCGGCCATGGCATATCCCGTACATATTTCCTCCCCGCTTCTTCCGTAACATAAAGAAACCAAAGCAAAGTCGCGAGTCCTCTTCCCCTTAAAACAAAAGAAACCGCCAAAAAACAACATCAAACTTTTACACCCCCCCATCACTCGACTCCTCGTGATCTGAGTTCTCCGCCTCCTCCACCACTCCGCTAATTCTGCCGACATCTGTACAAGATAAGAAATCC